>JADMIO011721444.1_pt1 | contig 48455 bp, 44 predicted proteins | sample 8958161 | NCBI WGS metagenome assembly JADMIO01 (sample SAMN16585339, study PRJNA669376) | soil metagenome | isolation source: Crop rotation soil | place: USA: Cullars Rotation, Alabama | collected 2011
AACTTGTCCACGTGGAATTCTAAGCTTAGGATCCCAATGTGCTGGAAAGACGAGAGGAAAGGGTAAGCGCTCTTTTTATTTCCTGCTCGTTATGCACTTCGATCAGGACGTCCATGCCGAGTTTAATGGCGGCTTCTTCCAGTTCTTTGGCTTGATCGTTTTCCAGCGCCGCCATGATTAGCAGAATACAATCGGCACCCAGCGCACGCGCTTCCAGTACTTGATATGGATTTAGCATGAAATCTTTGCGCAATACTGGCAGGCTGGTGGCTTGCCGCGCTGCGGCGAGATATTCATCCTTGCCTTGGAAATTCGGCTCCTCCGTCAGTACGGAAAGGCAGGTGGCGCCACCCTTTTCACAAGCCTTTGCAAGTGCAACCGGATCAAAATCAGCGCGAATCAGCCCTTTGCTGGGCGATGCTTTCTTCAGTTCGGCAATTAAGCCAGATTCTTTATCCTGTACTTTACGTTTCAATGCCGCATGGAACCCACGTGGTAGTTCGATGTGTAAAATGCGCTCATGTAATTGCGCTTCACTTACCTGACTCTTACGTTTTGCAACTTGTTCGCGCTTTTGGACGCATATCTGCTGCAGAATATCTTCCACTGCTTTAGCCTTTACTTAAGCGAACCAGATTAGCCAGCGTTTCCTTCGCTTTGCCATTGGCTATGGCGCTGCGTGCCATTTGCACCCCTTCTTTCAGCTCTTTTGTCTTACCGGCAATCATCAGGCAGGCCGCGGCATTGAGTGCTACAATATCCGCATACACGCTTTCTTTACCGCTGAGCAGTTCGCTGATGGCCCGGGCATTGGTCAACGCATCGCCTCCCTTTATTGCCTCCAGTGTGCCCGTTTCGAGACCGGCTTCTTCAGGCGTTACCACTTTCTCTGTAATCATACCGTTTTCCAGTATGGCAATATCGGTGGGGCCGGTGATGGAAATTTCATCCGTCCCGTCCCGTCCATGCACTACCCATGCTTTCTTCATTTCCAGTGCGTGCAACACGCTCGCGATCACCGGCAGCCATTTTTTATCGTATACACCGATCAGCTGGTATTCAAGCTGTGCCGGATTGGCCAATGGCCCGAGCAGATTGAATATAGTACGGAGCCCGAGCTCCACGCGTACTGGCGCCACATGCCGCGTGGCGGCATGGAAACGAGTGGCAAGCATGAAGCCGATATTACATTCGGCGACGCAACGCTCCACTACGGCACGCCCAGCCTCTATGTTGACATCCAGTTCTTTCAATACATCCGCCGAGCCACAGGATGAGGTTACGGCACGGTTGCCATGCTTGGCTACCGGCACACCGCAGGCGGCGACGGCCAGCGCAGCGGCAGTTGATACATTCAGCGTTCCTTTGGAGTCTCCGCCCGTGCCGCAGGTATCGATTGTACCTTGCGGGACGTTAAGCTTTTCCGCCTTGGCCCGCATGACGCTGGCACCAGCGGCAATTTCATCCACCGTTTCGCCTTTTTGGCGAAGTCCCATCAGGAATGCCGCCATCTGTGCCGGCGTAGCGCTTCCCGCCATCATGATCTGGAAGGCGCGTGCCGCCTGGTCGAACGTCAGGTTCTGGCCATTAGCCAGTGGAATAAGCAGGTCTTGGATTTCATTGGTGGTCATAACATGCCCAGGAAATTGCCCAGCAATTTGTGTCCAAATTCAGAAGCAATACTTTCAGGATGAAATTGCACGCCGTGTATTTTCTGCGTCTTATGCATCAGGCCCATGATGGTGGCATCCTCGGTCTCGGCGGTAACTTCCAATGCCTCCGGTAATTTCAGATGTTCCACGATCAGTGAATGGTAACGCGTGGCCGTAAAAGGGCTGGGTATATTTTTAAACACGCCTTTTCCAGTATGTTTGATAGCGCTGGTTTTACCATGCATCGGGCTTTTCGCGCGCACTACGCGGCCGCCGAATACTTCGCCGATGCATTGATGGCCAAGGCAGACGCCGAGAATGGGAATCACGCCGGCAGCTTTTTCGATCAATTCTTTGCAGATACCCGCGTCGTCTGGCGTGCCGGGACCTGGCGAAATAACAATGCCTTTAGGTTTCTCATGAAGCAATTGCCCTACAGTCATCGCGTCATTACGTATTACGCGCACCTCTGCGCCAAGCTCGGCCAGATAGTGCACGAGGTTGTAGGTAAAGCTGTCGTAATTATCGATGAGGTAAATCATGCGAATTTAGCTGCCTCCTCCGCTGCGCGCATTAATGCCCGCGCTTTGTTGAGGCTCTCTTCATATTCTGCATCAGGATCGCTGTCAGCCACCACGCCCCCGCCGGCCTGTATGTAAAGCTTGCCGTCGGTAATCAGTCCTGTGCGAAGTGCGATACATGTATCCATATCACCACCAGCGGAGAAATAACCCACGCAACCACCATAGAAACAGCGTTTCTCCGGCTCCAGCTCATCGATGATTTCCATCGCACGTATTTTGGGTGCACCTGAAACCGTGCCTGCGGGAAAACCGGCGACCAGCGCATCCACCGCATCACAATCATCACGAATGTCGGCTTCGACGTTGGAAACGATATGCATTACGTGTGAGTAACGCTCCGTGACCATGCGCTGCGTCACTTTGACGCTTCCTGTTTTGCCGACACGGCCTGTGTCGTTACGACCCAAATCTAGCAGCATCAGATGCTCGGCGATTTCCTTGGGGTCGGCCAGAAGCTCCCGTTCCAGCGCCGCATCCTCTTCCTGCGAAGCTCCTCGCTTACGCGTGCCGGCGATAGGACGGATGGTAATTTTTCCATGCCTCAGCCGTACCAATATCTCGGGGCTGGCGCCTATCAGCGTGAATGTGCCAAAGTGCAGATAGAACAGGAAAGGTGAAGGATTTAGATGACGAACCGCACGGTAGAGGGCGAATGGTGGCAAATCATAACTGGCGCTAAAGCGTTGCGAAGGTACGACCTGGAAAATATCGCCTGCCGCGATATATTTCTTGGCGCGTTCTACCATTGTTGCGTATTGCGCACGGCTAAGGTTGGATGTGAAGGTAAGCGGTTTAATTTCTTCTTCATGGAAAGCTTCATCGGATGAAAGAGGTTCCGCTAGTTTTTGCATTACCTTTTGCACGCGGGTACGAGCATGGCCATAAGCGGCATGGGCATCTAATTTCTCTTCACCTGCCCAAACGGGCGTGACAATAAAGATCACTCCCGCCACTGAATCGAATATGGCCATGATGGTAGGACGCATCAGGCAGGCATCCGGTATATTGATAGTGGCGGGTTTTGCGTCAGGCAGCCGTTCCATCAGTTTTACCATGTCATAGGTAAGATAACCGATCAGGCCTGCTGCCATTGGCGGAAGGCCGGCAGGAATTGGCAGACGCGTATCCCGGATAAGTTTTTTTAGGGAAACCAGGCTGGTTTCCTTGCAGGGGGCGAAATCTTCATCTTTCAGCGTCCCGTGCTGGTTTATTTCGGCATTCTGTCCGCGGCAACGCCAGATCAGGTCGGGTGTCAGCCCAATGATTGAATAACGGCCGCGCACTTCGCCACCCTCCACCGATTCAAGCAGAAAGCAAGGCTTGCCATCCTCCATCAGCTTGAGCATAGCCGATACCGGTGTTTCAAGGTCGGCAACCAGACGCGTCCATATCAGCTGGGGCTGGCCTTTAGCATAATGTGCGGTGAATTCTTCTATGGCCGGGTAAATATGCGGGTTGGGCGCAAACATCAGCGGGATGATGCGCTCTCAAGCGCATCGTGATTGATGCGCACGCTATATTTACCTTCCAGATAATGCATGTATTGCGTAAATAATTCGTTGATATAATTTTGCGTCAACGCTTTTTTCATCTCGGCGACATGAGTTGCATTGGCTGCATGGGTAACAGGACTTACAGATTTCAAAATCGGTATGGCGTAGCCTCCGCCCGGCATCAGGTGCAATTTACCGGGCTGGGCGGGTGCGAGTGAAAAAATATCGTCTAGCATTTCCCTGGTTAGCTTATAACCTGCGGCAGTGTCAGCATTACGCTCGATCAGCCCTATCGTCACTATAGTACCACCATGCTGGGAAACGACATTTGTAGCGGACGCTCCTCCTGCCAGCGCTTTTTCCGCTTCACGAGCCTGGCGCTCAATAATAAGGTCGGCCTGTTCTTTTTTCCATGCTGCGGCGACTTGCGGTTTCACTTCACCTAATGCGCGGATTTTGGCCGGCTGCACTTTGTCGGCGCGCACAATGAAATATTCTGCAGCCTGTCCATTGGTAAGCGAGGAAACTTCGCCTTGTGAGAGGCCAAAGCTAATATCGAGGAAATTTGGATAGGAAGGAAAATTTTCAGGCTTTTTACCTTCGGCATCTTTTCCACTATTATCAATAGGCCCCAAGCGCACTATTGGCAGCTTCGCATCTTTTGCCGCCTCCTCCAATGCGGTGCCGCCGGCAAGCGCATCCTCCATCTTATTGGCGCTATCGAATAAAGCGGTTTCGGCCTTTTTCTGTGCCACTTGCTTTTCCAGCGACGATTTAAGTTCAGCAAGTGCCGGCACCTTGGCGGGCTCAATCGCGGTGACATGGAAGATATGCCATCCAAAACTGCTCTGGTAAGGTTCGGAGTAACCATTGGCTTTTAAATTAAACACCGTATCGCCGGCATTTTCCGGCACCTCATTACGCGTAAGTTGGCCCAGCTTGGTCGCATTGCCGTTTAGAATCTGGTATTTCTTCATTATTCTGGCAAAGCTTGCGCCGCTTTTGATTTCCTCATAAGCGGAATGGGCCTCTTCACTGTTTTTGAACAAGAGTTGCTCGACTTCGCGTTTCTCCGGCAGGGAAATTTGCGGTAATTTTTCTTCGTAGGCGCGGCGGATCTCGTCTTCGGTGACGCTGATATTCGAGGAGAGCGTTTTAGGGCTGAGGATTACATAACTTAATGTACGGTATTCCGGCACGGTGAAAGCCTGCGCGTGCTCGCGCTGGTAGGTGATCAGTTCTTCATCTGTTGGTGCATCCTTCACCAGCGAAGGTGAAGGAAGGAACAACATCAGGTCGGCTGTTCGCTGCTGGCCTGTTGCGTCTACCATGGCGGAAAGCAGTGCCGGCGGTATGACGAGGCCACTGAGCAGAGTTTCGGTAACAAGACGCGCTATTTCATCTTTTCGCATCTCGTTGACGAAATCGGCTTCCGACATGTTCATGTTCTGCACTGCCTGCTCGAATAGCTGCTTATCGAAACTACCCGTATCGTTCCTGAAAACAGGATTATTTTTAATGAGGGTAAATACTGCCTTGTCGTCCAGGTTAATGTGCAGCCGTTCTGCTTCCTTCTGCAGCAGCATTCGGTAAATCATCCGCTCGAGCACTTGCTGGGGAATGCCCATCGATTTGATCAGCTCATCAGAGAATTTCGGCCCCAGAATACGGCGGAATCCTTCAAGCTCGCGGTCAAGGGCCTGGCGGAATTCAACGGCACTGATGGTCTTTCCCGCTACTTTAGCCACGGTCGTCTGCCCGCCATGGCGGAATATATCCTCGATTCCCCAGATAGCGAAGCTAACCACCAACAATCCCAGTAGGATTTTAGCGAAGATACCCCCCGCCTTATCGCGCATCGCTGATAGCATAGTCTCCTCTTTGCCCTTTGGGGGGCAACCATACCGCAGTTTTGCCAAAGCGCAAGGCTTTGAGGCACATTAATCCTTGGATTCAACAGGTATTTTATGCTACCACCCGGGCATTATAAAAGGCAGGATTATATGGCCGGGCGCAGGGAAATATTGGTTGTCGGGAACTGGAAAATGAACGGGCTTGCAGCAACCGGCAAGGCGTTGGCCCAGGACATACGTTCTCATGTGGAGAAGAAAATAGCGGCCAAGGTGGTTATCTGTCCGCCTTCACCACTATTGAACCTTATCGGCCCGCTACTTAAGGGTTCGGCCATCGGGTTGGGCGCGCAGGATTGCCACATGGAACAGTCGGGTGCTTTTACCGGAGATGTTTCTGCCGAAATACTTAAAGACGCAGGTTGCGGCTACGTCATCGTCGGACATTCCGAGCGCCGGCTTGGCCATGGGGAATCAAGTTATGTTGTTTGCCAGAAAGCACAAGCGGCACTTGCCCAAGGGATAATACCTATCCTTTGTGTAGGGGAGACGGAAAAAGAGAGGGAAAGCGGCAAGCAAAAACAGGCGGTGGCGTCGCAGCTAATGGCCAGCCTTCCGGACGATGTCTCGGCCAAGGATTTTGTACTGGCGTATGAACCCGTCTGGGCCATCGGTACGGGCAAGGTGGCAACGATAGAAGATATCAAAATCATGCACGGCTATATCAAATCGCTGCTGGCCGATATCCGCGGCTGGCAGCCTGAACAAATCCGCACGATTTATGGCGGTTCAGTAAAGCAGGAAGGCGCACGCGATATTTTATTGTGTCCGGCGGTGGACGGTGTATTAGTGGGCGGAGCCAGCCTGAAGGCCCAGGAATTCTGTGCCATTATCGACGCGGCAAGCTAACTTAAAGAGGGACTATGTATACGGTTATCCTGGTAGTGCATATTATTGTGGCGCTGATGCTGATCGGCCTCATCCTGGTGCAGCGTAGCGATTCGGACGGCTTTGGTCTAGGTGGGGGCGGCAACAGCCTGATGACAGGGCGTGCTTCTGCCAACCTGCTTACGCGCACGACTGCCATTCTGGCTACGATTTTCATCCTTACCAGCCTTGGTCTTAATTTTTTTGGTGAACGCCATAAGGCAGCTTCCTCGCTGGCCGACCGGATTTCCGCTACGGGTGAAACGCCGCTGGATAATCCTGCACAAACGGCGCCTGTGACAGCGCCCTTATCTGAAAATCAGGCAGCGCCCAGAGATAGCCAGCCGGCACCACCGATATCCGAATCAACCACAAAGCCGGTAAAAGGGCCAAGCGTGCCCAAGCCACAGGAGTAAGCAAGGCGCGGCCATGACACGTTTTATTTTTATAACAGGTGGCGTGGTTTCATCGCTAGGCAAGGGGTTGGCTTCCGCCAGCTTGGCGGCGTTACTGCAGGCGAGGGGATACAAAGTTCGCTTACGCAAGCTTGACCCTTACCTTAACGTCGATCCGGGTACCATGTCGCCCTACCAGCATGGTGAAGTGTTCGTCACTGACGATGGTGCAGAAACGGATCTCGATCTTGGGCATTACGAGCGTTTCACCGGCGTGGATGCGAAGAAGAGCGATAACGTCACCGCCGGTCAGATATACATGACCTTGCTCGGCAAGGAACGCCGCGGCGATTATCTTGGGGGCACGGTACAGGTCATTCCGCATGTCACTGACCTCATCAAGGAATTCGTCACACGCGATACGGCGAAAGAAGATTTCGTATTATGCGAGATTGGCGGCACAGTGGGTGACATTGAAGGCTTGCCGTTTTTTGAAGCCATCCGTCAGATTGGTTATCAGCGTAAGAAAGACGTGCTGTTCATGCATCTGACGCTAGTGCCTTATATTGCGGCTGCAAAAGAACTCAAGACCAAGCCGACGCAACATTCGGTGAAAGAGCTTCGTTCTATCGGTATCCAGCCGGATATCCTCCTGTGCCGTGCTGACCGGGAAATTCCCGAGAGTGAACGAAAGAAAATTGCGCTATTCTGTAACATCTCCGCTGAATGCGTAATCCAGGGGCTGGATGTAAAATCCATCTACCAGGTGCCGCAAAGCTACCGCGAGCAGGGGCTTGATACGCAGGTGCTGAAACATTTCGGCTTACAGGATCGCAAGCAGCCAAACCTTTCGCAATGGCATTCGATCCTGAAGATTATCGACAACCCAAAAACCGAAGTGAATATCGGTATCGTCGGTAAATATACGGGTTTGGGTGATGCCTATAAATCGCTGGATGAAGCGCTGAGCCATGGTGGCTTTGCCAACAACGCAAAAGTCAACTCCCGCTGGATAAGCGCGGAGTCGTTGGAAAGACCCGATGGCCTAAAGAAACTTACCGAGATGGATGCTATCCTGGTGCCAGGCGGTTTTGGCGAGCGTGGTGTTAAAGGCAAGATTGCCGCCATCACCTATGCGCGCGAGAACAAGGTGCCGTATTTCGGCATCTGCTTCGGCATGCAGACAGCGGTTATTGAATTTGCCCGAAATGTGCTGGATATCAGGGATGCTTCATCGACTGAATTTGCACCTTACAAAGGCAATGATGCGCGTGGCCCGCTGATTGGTCTGATGACCGAATGGCAGCATGGAAAAGTAAAAGAGAAACGAAAGCAGAATGATGATCTGGGCGGTACAATGCGTTTGGGAGCTTATGAATGTGATCTCGTGGCAGGCACGCAAACGGCGCGCATCTATGGCGCCAAGCGTATCAGCGAACGCCATCGCCATCGCTATGAGGTAAATACTGCTTACCGCAATGAGCTGGAAAAGGCAGGATTGATTTTCTCCGGGCTTTCACCGGATGGAAAATTGCCGGAGATTGTGGAGTTAAAAAATCATCCCTGGTTTATTGCCGTTCAATTCCATCCTGAACTTAAATCCCGTCCCTTTGCACCGCATCCGCTCTTCGCCTCTTTTATCGAGGCGGCAGTAAAGTATGCGAAAAAATCCAAGCACTCCAGTTTAAGGAAGAGCGCATGATTGCGCAACGGCATGTGAAAGCAGGCAATGTCACGTTCGGCAACGATCTTCCATTTGTATTGATTGCCGGCCCGTGTCAGATGGAATCACGCCAGCATGCGCTCGATATAGCAGGCAAGTTGGTGGAGATTACTAAGAAATTAAATATACCGTTGGTATATAAAAGCTCATTCGACAAGGCCAATCGCACCAGTATTTCTGGGAAGCGCGGGCTTGGGCTGGAGAAATCCCTTCCGGTATTTGCTGAAATCAAAAAAATACACGGTTGCCCTGTGTTGACGGACGTGCATGAACGTGAGCAATGCGCTGAGCTGGCCACCGCGGTGGATATACTGCAGATTCCTGCATTCCTATGCCGCCAGACGGATTTGCTGGTTACCGCCGCGCAGACGGGTAGGGTAGTAAATGTTAAGAAAGGGCAATTCCTGGCGCCGCACGATGTAAAGAATATTGTCGAGAAGCTGGATGCCGCCGGAAATAAGAATGTGCTGCTTACCGAGCGGGGTGTTTCGTTTGGTTACAATACGCTCGTAAACGATATGCGTGCACTGCCTGTGATGGCCCAGACCGGCTGCCCGGTGATTTTTGATGCCACTCACAGCGTGCAGCAGCCGGGTGGTTTGGGTGGCGCATCCGGCGGCCAGCGCGATATGGTGCCTTACCTCGCGCGCGCAGCGGTGGCGGTGGGTGTAGCGGGTTTATTCATGGAAACACATCCCGACCCCGACAATGCACCTTCCGACGGCCCCTGTATGGTAAAACTCAATGATATGGAAGGATTGCTGGCAGAATTGCAGTCGTTTGATCAACTAGCCAAAAAAACTTAGGAAACTTTTTATCTTAATGCCCAGGTGGACTAGAGGTTTGAACAGAAACCAAACGTTCAATACTGGTAAATGCCTCTCCCAAACTTGTCATTAGGGTATGTCTGTTTTGTACAGTTTCAGTGGGATATAATTTTGTAATCCTCTCACGAATCCTTTGGCGAATTTTATCCGGATCGATCAAGGGATGATTTTCGCGGATATCGCGATAAATAAGCGGTGCTTCTGCACATGCCAGAGAAAAATCGTCAATAGGAAGTCTCTGTCCTGCAATCGCATCTACCGTGTTGATGCTGAGATAATTATTAACGCGTCCTTTTTCTGCCACACTAAGCCGGGCTGTAGTCTGCATAGCCGCGGCGCACAAGCTTTGAACGCTATCGGCATGCCGAAGGAATTTTTCTACGTTGGTCTTTAATGTTTCAGGCTTTAGCTCATAAGCTAAAGCGAGTTTTTCTATAATTTTCGCAGGAGGCGGGCCGGCCAAAAATATCCGATGCATTAGGAGTGTCGGAAGATGAGTGTCTTCGTCAGTAAATTGTTGGCGCAGCGCCGGAATCTTCCCTACAGCCTCAGCAAGAATATCAAAATCCTCTGCGCATTTTCCTGCATGAATATAAAGATCTTTAAGTTCCGTAACGTTTCGGTCCGTATTCATTAGTTTCGCCGGTTCTATCGCATACATTCCATTACTGCGTCCCCTCGCATGCAGATACTTAAAGCTATGAATAATGTCTAAATTGCGACTTTCTACTTCCTGCAGCGCCTCTGCAAAAACTGCTGATGCAGGGTCGTATCGGAAAGGAATATCTTCTACGCAATATTCGGCTAATTCTTGCAACGCTTCCGCTGCGGCTTCATCATCCTTGCTAAATAACGCGCTTTTGATTGTCGGCACCGTTGTATCCGTATCTTGTTTGCTGTATTAACGCTTTTCTATTTTACGGAAATATTGTTAATAATTCCTGAATACAGGATTAATTTTCGCTTACGCCGGAGAGTTGGATGAGTGCCATTATTGGACTAAAAGCCCGTGAAATTCTCGATAGCCGGGGAAATCCAACCGTAGAAGTGGATGTACGCCTTAAAGATGGCTCTTTTGGCCGCGCGGCGGTTCCTTCGGGGGCATCGACCGGGTCGATGGAAGCTTTAGAACTGCGCGATGGCGATGAGAAGCGCTATGGCGGCAAAGGTGTGAGAAAAGCAGTGGCGGCGGTGAATGTCCGCATCGCCCAGGCACTGGTAAAAAAAGATGCTGCCGATCAGAATAAAATCGACCGCATCATGATCGATCTTGATGGCACCAGGAACAAAGAAAAATTGGGTGCGAACGCTATCCTCGGCGTTTCGCTGGCAATAGCGAAAGCGGCGGCGGCAAGTGCCGGTGTTCCGCTATACCGCCACATCGGTGGAGCAAAAGCGTGTGTACTGCCAGTGCCCATGATGAACATTATCAACGGCGGCGCTCACGCCGATAATGCCATCGATATTCAGGAATTCATGATCATGCCAATCGGTGCAAAGACCGTGGCAGATGCAATTCGCATGGGCGCAGAAGCATTTCATGCGCTGAAAAAGCAACTGCATGATGCAGGGCTTAGCACGAATGTTGGTGATGAAGGTGGTTTTGCTCCAAATCTTAAAAGCGCCGACGAAGCACTGTCTTATATTATCAAGGCGATCAAAGCCGCGAATTACGAACCCGGCAAAGACATCGCGCTGGCATTGGATGTAGCCTCCAGTGAATTTTACAAACAGGGAAAATATGTGCTGACGGGCGAGGGCAAAACGCTTAGCGCTGAAGGGCTGGTAAAATACTACGAAGCGTTGATTAAGCGCTTTCCCATCGTTTCGATTGAAGATGGTATGGCCGAAGGTGACCGTGCAGGTTGGGCACTTCTTACCCAACGTTTGGGAAAGGTTGTGCAGTTGGTGGGGGATGATCTCTTCGTTACCAATCCAAAGATTCTTGCCCAGGGTATTAAGGACAAGCTCGCAAATGCCGTGCTTATCAAACCCAATCAGATCGGCACCTTAAGCGAAACACTGGCTGCCGTGGAAATGGCGCACAAGGCGGGTTACCGTACGATCCTCTCCCATCGCTCCGGTGAAACGGAAGATTCCACCATTGCGCATATTGCGGTGGCAACCAATTGCGGTCAGATCAAGACCGGTTCACTCTCGCGTTCCGACCGGCTGGCCAAGTACAATGAACTGATACGCATCGAAGAAGAGCTTGGCAGAACCGCCACATATACCGGGAAAAATGCGCTTTCGCAGGAAACCGGCGCAAAATAATCTTGCAAGTATTTGGCGCAAGCGTAAGCTTGGCAGCCTAAGACCGCTGGTTTTACCGGCGCAATAACAATAAAAAACGATCAGGGGCGTTGTGGATTATCTTCAGGATTACCTGCTGAACGTGCATTGGCGTCGCTTTGCCAACCATCTTTTTTGTGCGTTTGCTATCGTCTATCTTGCTTTTCACGCGCTGAGCGGCGAGCGCGGTATTTATGCATTATTCAAGGAGCAGCGGAAATTGCAGGTGGTCAGCACCGAACTTACCCGCGTAACTGCTGACCGTGCCGCGTTGGAGCATCGTGTGCGGCTGCTTAATTCTTCTTCGCTGGATGATGACCTGCTCGATGAGCGTGCCCGCGATGTATTGGGCTTAGCGGCGGAGGACGAGGTGATCTACTACCCCGCTGCGCAGTAATTCCCCCTTTATTCTGCAACGCAGCATCGAAACTGCTTGTCACCAAGCGTTTCTGCAGTTATAGGGGTTGTTCCTCACCAAGCAGGTGATAAGCTATTATGAATAGAATCAAAGAGTTAAGAACTCAGCGCCAGCTTTCCCTCGCTGACTTGGAAGAGTTGACAGGTATCTCTTCACAGCAATTGAACCGGTTGGAGAAAGGGGAGCGCCGCCTGCATGACGATAATTTACGCACATTGGCAAAAGCGCTTGGGGTGGATCCTGTCGAGATCATTTCAGACAAGATAGTGCCTAAAATCGCAGGCGGAACGGAATTCAAGCCTGTTTCTTCCAAGGCGCCTGTATTATCGCGTGACGAATTGCTGAAAATGTACCGCGAGATGCTGATGATAAGGCGTTTCGAGGAAAAAGCCGGACAGTTATACGGCATGGGCCTGATCGGCGGCTTTTGCCATCTCTATATCGGGCAGGAGGCGGTGGTAATTGGCATGCAACATTGCATTACCCCGCAGGATTCGGTCATTACCAGTTATCGCGATCACGGCCACATGCTCGCCTGCGGCATGGACCCGAAAGGCATCATGGCCGAGCTTACCGGCCGTATCGATGGTTTCTCGCACGGTAAGGGCGGTTCGATGCATATGTTCTCGGTGGAAAAGAATTTCTGGGGCGGCCATGGCATTGTCGGCGCACAGGTGCCGATCGGCACCGGCATTGCGTTTGCGCATAAATATCGCGGGACGAAAAATCTCTGCCTCACCTATTTTGGTGACGGTTCGGTAAACCAGGGCCAGGTGTATGAATCCTTCAATATGGCGTCTTTGTGGAAACTGCCGGTTATCTACATTATCGAGAATAACGAATATGCAATGGGCACGTCAGTCAAGCGCAGCCATTCCACTACTGAATTGTTCCGCCGTGGCGAAGCATTCGGCATTCCCGGCCGGCAGGTGGACGGTATGAACGTTCAAAGTGTGTATGCCGCGGGCGCGGAAGCGGTGGCGCATGCGCGAGCGGGCAACGGACCGATTTTACTGGAAATGAAAACCTACCGTTACCGCGGCCATTCGATGTCCGATCCGGCAAAATACCGCAGTAAGGAAGAGGTCGAGCAATACAAGGAAAAGCATGACCCGATAGAAACGTTGAAGGTAATCATGCTGCGCGACTATAAATTTACCGAAGAAACGCTTAAAGAAATCGATAAGGATATTAAGGCGGTGGTGAACGAAGCGGCCGAGTTCGCCAAAACCAGTCCCGAGCCCGCCGAAAGCGAGCTGTGGACGGATATATTAGTGGAATCGCAGGCAGGAGCATATAATGGCTAATCTTACAGTACGGGTAGCACTGCGTGATGCGATGGCCGAGGAAATGCGGCGCGATCCGAACGTGTTCGTCATGGGCGAAGAAGTGGCCGAATATCAGGGGGCCTATAAGGTGACGGAAGGGCTGCTGGCCGAGTTTGGCGAGCGGCGTGTGGTGGACACGCCAATTACCGAGCATGGGTTTGCAGGGTTGGGCGTTGGCGCATCGATGGCAGGTCTCAAACCAGTCGTCGAATTCATGACCTTCAATTTCGCCATGCAGGCGATGGATCAGATCATCAATTCCGCCGCCAAGACAAATTATATGTCTGGTGGGCAAATTCGCTGCCCTATTGTTTTTCGCGGGCCTAACGGGGCGGCAAGCCGCGTTGCAGCCCAGCACTCACAATGCTATGCCAGCTGGTATGCGCATATTCCCGGCCTGAAAGTAATTTCACCTTGGGATTCGGCTTCCGCTAAAGGGTTGCTGAAAGCGGCCATCCGCGACGCAAACCCGGTTATCTTCCTGGAAAATGAAATACTGTACGGGCAGAGCTTCGACGTGCCGGACGACGAGGATTATATTCTCCCCATTGGCAAGGCGGGCATCCTGCGTGAGGGCGCGGACGTTACCATTATCGCCTTTTCCATCATGGTTGGCCGGGCACTGGAAGCCGCAGATAAATTGGCTGCGGATGGTATTAGTGCCGAGGTAATAGATCTCCGTACGCTACGTCCGCTGGATATCGAAACTATCGTGGAGTCGGTAAAGAAAACCAACCGCATCATTTCGGCGGAAGAAGGCTGGCCGGTTGCGGGCATCGGTTCCGAGATTGCTGCCATCGTTATGGAGCAGGCGTTTGATTACCTCGATGCCCCGCTGATTCGCGTGACTGGCAAGGATGTGCCGCTGCCCTACGCGGCCAACTTAGAAAAACTCGCATTGCCGCAGGCTATCGATATTGTCGAAGCCGCCAAGCAAGCCTGTTACCGTTCGGAGGCCGCATGAAAAATCTTATCGCCGCAGTCGTTATATTACTCTCTCCTGTGGGTGCAATTGCACAACAAATGCCGCCGATGCCGCCCACCATCACGGTGCAGGGCGAAGCACTGAGTAAATACGCTCCTACACAGGCAGTTCTGCCCGTAACGGTGCAGACCCATGACCCTGTCCTTAAAACTGCCAAACAGAAAAATGATGAGAAGGTGACTGCATTGTTGGCGCTCGCTGCCAAATATGGCGTGGGCAAAGAGCAAATGCGAACCGCCTATACCACGGTGCAGCCGGAGCAGGAATATAACCCGCAAACGGGAAAGAGTCGGGTGAAAGGTTACCAGGCATTAACAAATATCGAATTCACTTTCTGGAAAATGGATCAGGTTGCGCCCTTTATGGATGAGGTGGTGAAATCCGGTATTGATACGGTGGGCAGCCTGCAATTCAGTCTGAAGGATGACCAGGCGGCGCGCGAAGAAACCATGCTAAAAGCCCTGCAGAATGCTTCCAAGAAAGCTAAAGCAATGGCAACAACATTGGGAGTTACGCTTGGCCGTGTCGTACAGGTAACGGAGGGTGGCTCTGCCATCCAGCCGCCACGTCCCATGATGATGATGGCAAAGGCTGCCATGATGGAATCGGATATGGCCGCGCCAGAATTGCCGGGTGGCCTGATTGAAGTACGTCAGACCGTTTCCGCCAGTTTTGAGATCAAATAGCATGCCCATAGAAATCCTGATGCCTGCATTGTCGCCCACCATGACCGAGGGCAATCTCGCTAAGTGGCTCAAGAAAGAGGGCGACAAGGTCAAGGCGGGCGATGTGATTGCCGAGATTGAAACCGACAAGGCCACCATGGAAGTGGAGGCGGTGGATGAAGGCGTGTTAGGCAAGATACTGGTAGCTGCTGGTACCGAGGGGGTGAAAGTTAATCATCCTATCGCGCTATTGCTGGAAGAAGGTGAGGATAAAAAAACGCTCGAAGATTATAAACCTAAAACGATTGCCGCTCCGGCTAATGCGCCGGCAACTGCTAAAGCGGAAACACTGCCCGGCACCACGGTTGCCAAGACGGATATGGTGGCACCTACCGGTGCAATCGCAGCAGTTCCTGTCTCTCCACCTCAACAGATTCCGGTTTACGAATCAGCCCAACGCGTTTTTGCTAGCCCCTTAGCCAAGCGGATGGCGGCGCAGGAAGGTGTCGATCTTTCTTATGTCAAAGGCACAGGGCCGCATGGACGCGTGGTACGGGCTGATGTGGAGGAAGCAAAGCGTAGCGGTGGCGGTTCAGGACGCGTCCGCATAATGCGCAACCCCACTGAATTCAGCAAAATCCCCAATAATAATATTCGTAAGATACTTGCGCGCCGCCTGACTGAGTCTAAGCAAACCGTGCCGCATTTCTATCTCACCATTGACTGCAATCTTGACCGGTTAATGGCGGTACGGGAAGAATTAAACAATGATGCGCAGGAACTGGCAGGCAAGGATGGCAAGCCCGCCTATAAGCTTTCGGTAAATGATTTCATTATCAAAGCTTCGGCCATGGCGCTCAAGAAAGTTCCCGCAGCCAATGCAAGCTGGAGTGATGAAGCAATTATTCGCTACAATAATATCGATATCTCCGTGGCTGTAGCCATTCCTGACGGGTTAATTACGCCAATCATCAAAAATGCCGACCAGAAAACCGTGATGGTTATTTCTGCTGAAATGAAAGACCTAGCTGGTCGCGCCCGGGCAAATAAACTGGTACCGGAAGAATTCCAGGGCGGCGGGTTTTCGCTCTCCAACCTTGGCATGTTTGGCATCAAGCATTTCGGCGCCATCATAAATCCCCCGCAAGGATGTATTTTGGCGGTAGGAGCGGGCGAAGAACGCGTTATTGTGCGTGACGGTAAAATGGAAGTCGCCACTCTCATGTCCGCCACGCTTTCGGTGGATCACCGGGTAGTGGATGGTGCGGTGGGGGCGGAATTTCTTGCGGCGTTTAAAAAATATGTCGAAGCTCCGGCGCTATTATTGGTTTAGATCCTGCCTTATTTAAGGCTGCGTGCAAGCCCGGAAAACCCTTTGTTGCAGCACGGAATAACAGACACTGTGCCTTATAAGCCACAGAATATAAAGATTTTTAACATTACTGACCAGTAAGTTGCCCTTCGATTTATGCCATAGTAAGGTTGCCCCCGGCATAAATTGAATGCCGTATCAATTTATTTAAGGGAGAAATCGAATGAAGAAGTCGCTGATGTTAGCAACCGTGGCAATCTGTGTCGCTGGTCCTGCTTTTGCAGGTCCGTGGGACGTGTCCGGCGCTCGCAACCCGTATATTGCGCGTGGCCAGAGCGTTGAGCAAGGCATGAGCCCCTGGTACAACCAGGCTCCGGTTACCGTAGCTGATGAAAAGATGACCAAGAAGTCCAAACACAAGCGTCATCACAAGAAGAAGAAAAAAATGAAGAAGATGGAAGAAAAGAAAGCGATGTAAATCGTTTCGGGGGAATTAACGCCACACAGCGGTAGATTTCTCTAAACGGAGCCGGCATAGTTCGAGCATGCAAATGCTAGGTAATTATGCCGGCTCTTGTTTTATCATGCGGGCTTTTGGAGAACGCGATAAACCGGCTATCATCCGCCACCTTAATAATTATAATATCGCATCCTGCCTACTGAAAACTCCGTATCCTTACACGGAGGCGGATGCGGAAGAGTGGTTTAGGACGCTATCGGTACCCTCAGGAGTGATGGAGGCCTACGCCATAGACATGCAGGGTGAATGCCAAGGTGCTATTGGCATTAGCGACATTGTCCCGGGTCATAAAGCGGAAATCGGTTACTGGCTGGCAGAAGAGCAGTGGCGCAAGGGCATTATGAGCGAAGTGCTACAGGTTGCGTGTGATTACGCTTTTGCCAAATATGAACTAGTTCGACTTGAGGCGCATACATTCGCCTTTAATACACCATCAGCGAAGTTGCTAGAAAAGCTCGGATTCGTGTATGAAGGTACGTTGCGAAAGGATGCCTTGCGGATGGGAAAATTTATCGATCGATTGGCTTACGCAAGAATAAAGGAGTGAATATGGCGGAACATGCGTTTGATGTAGTGATCATTGGCGGGGGGCCGGGCGGTTATGTTACTGCCATCCGCGCCAGCCAGCTGGGATTGAAAACCGCCCTAGTCGAGCGCGAAAATTTAGGCGGCATTTGCCTCAATTGGGGTTGCATACCCACCAAAGCATTGCTTCGTTCATCGGAAATTTATCATACGCTGCATCGGCTGGAGGAATATGGACTTTCTGCCAAGGATATAAAATTTGACCTGAAAAAAATTGTCCAGCGCTCGCGTGACGTTTCGGCCAAACTAACCGGCGGCGTAAAAATGTTGATGAAAAAAAATAAAGTCGCCGTATTTGACGGGCATGGCAAGCTTGCTGGCAAAGGCAAGGTAGTCGTGGAAAAGGATGGGAAGAAAATCGAGGATATCGCTGCTAAACATATTATTCTTGCTACGGGCGCGCGGGCGCGCAACCTGCCCGGATTGGAAGCGGACGGTAAGCTGATCTGGACCTACCGTGAAGCCATGCTGCCGGACGTAATGCCTAAATCTCTATTGGTAGTAGGGTCAGGCGCTATCGGCATCGAGTTTGCCAGTTTCTACCGCAGCTTGGGCGCAGAAGTGACGGTAGTCGAAGTGATGGACCAGGTGCTGCCGGTGGAAGACGAAGATATTTCCAAGTTTGCTCATAAGGCCTTTGAGAAACAAGGCATGAAGATAATGACCGGTGCCAGCGTAAAGGCTCTCAGAAAAGGCGGGGATAATATAACGGCAACCATCAAGGCTGGCGGTAAATCCAGCGAGATCATCGCAGACCGCGTAATCATAGCGGTGGGTATCGTCGGCAATGTGGAAAATATCGGCATTGAAGCAACCAAGGTCAAAGTGGAAAAAACTCATATTGTCATCGATAAATGGTGTGCCACCGGCGAGCCGGGCGTATATGCCATCGGCGACGTCGCAGGACCACCATGGCTGGCGCACAAGGCCAGCCATGAAGGCGTAATCTGCGTCGAAAAGATAGTCGGTGTGAAGGATGTGCATCCGCTGAACACCCAGAATATTCCCGGCTGCACCTACTGCCACCCACAGATCGCTTCCGTTGGCCTGACTGAGAAGGCGGCGAAGGAAAAGGGTAGGCAGGTGAAGGTAGGACGCTTCCAGTTCATTGGTAACGGCAAGGCCATTGCCCTTGGCGAACCGGAAGGGCTAATCAAAACTGTCTTTGATGCAAAAACTGGCGAACTTTTGGGTGCTCACATGATTGGAGCGGAGGTAACCGAATTAATTCAGGGTTATGCCGTTGCCCGCACCGGAGAGCTTACCGAGGCGGAACTAATGCATACCGTATTCCCGCATCCGACACTTTCAGAGATGATGCACGAATCCGTGCTGGACGCGTACGGTCGCGTATTGCACATGTAATCGGTAACTATTTCCGCTTTGCCACCGATATGTATTGACGCGGCGTATGACCGGTAAAGAGCTGCCGCGGGCGGCCGATTTTCTGGTTCGGCTCCTCGATCATTTCCTTCCATTGCGCCACCCAGCCGACGATGCGTGCCATGGCAAACAGCGCAGTGAACATTTGTGTCGGTATGCCCATCGCGCGGTAGATAATGCCGGAATAGAAGTCCACGTTGGGATAAAGCTTGCGCTGAACAAAATAATCGTCTGAAAGCGCGATACGCTCCAGTTCCACAGCCATTTTCAGCAATGGTTCATCAACTTGCCCTAACTCGGCCAGCACTTCCTTGCAGGTCTCACGCAACACCGTAGCGCGCGGATCATAATTCTTGTATACGCGGTGACCGAAGCCCATCAGGCGCACACCCTCTTCTTTGTTTTTAACGCGCTTGATGAAATCGGGGATGTTTTTGATGTCGCCGATTTCCTGCAACATGTTGATGACTGCCTCATTGGCGCCACCGTGCGCCGGTCCCCAGAGCGAGGCAATACCAGCGCCGATACAGGCAAAGGGATTGGCGCCTGATGAGCCGGCCAGGCGTACGGTAGAAGTGGAGGCGTTCTGCTCGTGATCGGCATGCAGAATAAGGATCTTATCCATTGCCTTTGCCAGCACCGGATTTACGTTATATTTCTCGCAAGGCGTAGCGAACATCATGTAAAGGAAGTTTTCAGTGAATCCCAGGTCATTGTTTGGATAAAGGAAGGGATGACCGATGGAATATTTATACGCCATGGCGGTTAATGTCGGCATCTTGGCGATCATACGGAACGCGGCAAGTTCACGTTCGGCCGTATCAGTGATATTTAGACTGTCGTGGTAGAAAGCCGAAAGTGAAGCGACAGCGCCTACGAGAATGGCCATCGGGTGTGAGCGGCGCGGAAAACCGCGATACATGAACTGAAGCTGTTCATGCACCATGGTATGCATGGTGATGTTATGGTTAAATTCTTTGCGTTGCTTGGCGCTGGGCAATTCGCCATCCAGCAAAAGGAAGGCTACTTCGAGGAAATCGCTCTTTTCCGCCAAGTCGGCGATGTCGTATCCACGATAACGCAAAATTCCTTTATCGCCATCAATATAGGTAATTTTTGACTCGCAGGACGCGGTGGAAAGAAACCCCGGATCATAAGTAAAATAGCCGGTAGTGCCGTATAATTTGCTGATGTCGATCACGCTTGGGCCTTCTTCGCCGTCAATGATCGGTAGATCGATGCTGGTATTCGCATCAATAGAGAGCTTGGCGCTGCGGCCCGCAGCCTTGGCTGCGGTCTGGGCGGGACTTTTGTTCATGACGTCCTCCTGCTATAAGACTGACTGAGAAGTATAGGATTTCGCCCATTAGGAAAACAGAAAAATACATGCTTTCCTTGTTTAGTATTTTCAGGCGGCTGTTCAGCGCGCCGTCAGCCAGCGGGGTTTTGCTTCTGGCTGCAGCAGGGCTTGCTATTTTGCATGCCAATTCTCCTTGGGCAGCCTCGTATTACCAGTTTCTGCATTTTCCGCTTTCCCTGAATGCGGGTCTGCAAATGTTGCCGAATACGCTACTCGATTGGGTGAATGAAGGCTTAATGGCCATTTTTTTCCTGTTGGTCAGCATGGAAATCAAGCGTGAACTACTGGAGGGCGAACTTTCGCCTCCCAGGCAGGCTCTTCTGCCAGCACTGGCGGCGCTGGGTGGTATAATCCTTCCGGCATTAATTTATCTATATATAAATGCTGGAAACGCAGCTGCTACACGTGGATGGGCGATTCCCTCGGCAACGGACATTGCCTTCTCACTCGCGCTGCTGGCGGTGCTTGGCAGGCGTGTTCCAATATCGCTTAAAGTATTTCTTACCGCCATCGCCGTGCTCGATGACCTGGCAGCTATTCTTATCATCGCTTTATATTACAATGAGGGTATTTCTATATCTGCCGTGAGTGCCTCGTTAGTGTGCATTGCGGTGTTGGGATTATTTCAGTGGTGGCGCGTACGACCGCTCTGGCCATACCTGATGGTTGGTCTGGCGTTATGGATAATGGTCATGCAGTCCGGGATACATGCAACTGTCGCAGGAGTTGCGCTGGGGTTTGCTATTCCCCTACGCACTACGGAAGGACCATCGCCCTTACGCTATCTCGAATCCAGGTTAAATCCGTGGGTAGCCTATCTGATACTGCCGATATTTTCCTTCGCCAATGCGGGGCTATCATTGCAGGAATTTACGCCCGCTTCATTCTTCACTCCTATGCCGCTGGGTATCGCATTGGGTCTCATTCTGGGTAAACCGCTGGGAATTTTTTTAGCTACATGGCTTTCGGTTAAAGCGGGGTTTGCGGCAAAGCCCAGGAACGCAACATGGCTTCAGGTTTTTGCGGTAGGTATGGTGGCGGGCATCGGGTTTACCATGAGTCTCTTTATCGGTTCGCTGGCTTTCATTACCGAAGACCAGCACAACTATATACGTCTTGGTGTGCTTGGAGGCTCGCTGATATCAGCGGTCGCGGGCTATGCAATGCTGCGGTTGGGTTATAAAACAAACCGGCGGAAAGGTTATGAACGCGCGCTTTAATTATGCTTATAGACTATCCCTAGTACTGGTCTGCTGGCTGGTAATCGCGTGTGCCGCTGGGCCGCAGCGGCCAAGCGGAAAAGTGGACTGGGGGACATTCGATTACAAAAGTTCCGAGCAGCGCGCTTCTTACCCTGCTGATTATGACGCAGACTACGTACCACCAACGGAATTTTGCATCAATGACGGCTACCATACGCATAATACGTGTGAGTGATATTTATCTTACCAGATCGTGATCAATTGTTTTTTGCTGTTTACCCGGGGCAACCAGCCGCCGATAGACCTGTAAATTTTCCAATACATGCTGCACATAGTTGCGCGTCTCCCGATTTGGAATGCTCTCAATCCAGTTAATAACCTGCTCTTCGCTGTTTCCGGGTGTTCCCCGTTCCGTTACCCATCCACGTACCCTTCCCGGGCCGGCATTATAGGCGGCTAGATCGGAGCCGTTAAACCGGTTAAGCAGGCTACCTAAATAATGGCTGCCCAGCGTGATGTTATAATCAGGCTCATACAGACGGCCGCGCGAGAAACCTGAACCAATCTTGCCGGCCACTTCTTGCGCTGTGTCCGGAAGCAATTGCATCAAGCCCAATGCATTCGCAGGGCTTTGCGCTTGCGGGTCAAAGTTGCTTTCCTGGCGCATGACGGCGAGCGTGAGCGGCTTTTCAACGGGCAACCCGCGAGGGATAGAAAGCATGGGGTAACCCGCCTCGATCAGAACCACATTATTTTGCAGGGCGCGCTTGGCGGCACGAACGCCGTTTTGCACTTCGCCAATTTCGCGGCCGAGGGCGGCCGCCAGTGCAGCGTCGCGTGGATTCCGGGCGGAGTCAACCATATGCAGGATGAACTTAGAAGCAATGTCATCCACACCCAGCTCTGCCATCAGTCGCGTCGCCTGCGTCAGTTCTCTGCGGTTAAAGCGCTGTAATTCCGTACGGCTGGCACGAAAGACCGCAGGAAATTCCAGGGAGCTTCCTACTTTGGCCGCCGCTAACTGGCCGTAAAAGGTAGTAGGGAAGGCGGCGGCTTCCTTCAGCCATCCGCGTGCAATATCCTCATTACCGTTTTTAGCCGCCGCACGCGCTGCCCAATAGGCTGCACGCGCCTTGCTGCCGGGGAATTTCATATCATTATAAAGTGCATAAAATTCATGATAGGCCTTTTTAGGATCCCTAAGAAACTCCAGCGTAATCCAGCCCTTCAGCCACAAGGCATCTCCCCGTGGTTTCCCTTCTTCCTGCGCATGGTTATTGAGTAGCTTTGCCGCCTGCTGGTATTCTTTCAGCCCAATCGCTTCACGCACGTATTCTTCACGGATTTCCCACCATTTTTCCGGATACGGCACTTTGGCGGGTGCCGCCAGCAGCAGTTCGATTACTTTTTCGTGCCGGTCACGCCTTGCGTACCAGCGCAACTGCTCGAAAAGAATACCTGCATCTTTACGTGCCTTGGTAGAAAGTTCGGCGATCTGGTCGATGGCGCCGCTTTCTTTCCGTGCCAATGCCATGCGTGTACGGGCGAGTGCCGCATCATCGGCATTCAGGTGCGGCAGGACACGCTCCGCCGCCGTAAATTTCTCTTCCCATAACAGGCGATCTATCCGTGCTGCATGATCAGGTTCGCGCAACAGGGAATCAAACTCGGAGAGAATGCGTTCTTCCGAAGCCTCATCAAAATCGCCTCCACGCCATCCGTCACGCACTAACGCGGCTATGGTTTCCGCTACTTCGCCGTTTTCCCGCATTGCCAGCGCTAACGTGATCTTTCCTGCGCCGCTGATAGGCGGATTTTCCTTAAGCCACGGCAGGGTTATGGAGGAAGGAGCCTCTTCCCTCAGTAATGCCTGCTCAGCCCTCAGTTGCAACGTACGTAGGTCTGGCCAATCGGGATTGGCATACATGAATTTGCTGATTTCATCGAAGCTGGCGTCGCTATTAGGCGATTTGCAGTACATCCAGTGAATAATCTTCTTAAGCAGCGGAGCACCTGAAAGAGCGGCATGTGCCTGTGCGTCCTGCCACCGGTCATCTCTGGCAAGCTGGAAAGCGCTTTTGGCATGGCTGCGCGACTGGCTGTCCAGTGCCGAAGCAGGCAAGGGCAGCAATAGCAATGCCGCCAATACAATGAAAGCGTTCCAGACCATAATAGAGGGGGTTTCCTGTTCAAAATCACTATAGCGCCAGGATGGGTAGGGGGCAATCCGGTTGATTCGGAGCGCCGGCCGCCTAGAATGGACCGATGAGCAACCATTCCTTAAATGCCCCTGAATTATGGCGCACACGTTTCCCTTGGCCAAAAGAGGACGGCAATAAATACCACCGCGGGCATGCAATCGTGGTTGGCGGGCCGGTGGCCCAGACAGGGGCGGCAAGACTGGCGGCGATAGCCGCCCTGCGTATCGGTGCGGGGCTGGTAAGCGTAGTGTGCGACAGCAAGTCGTTACCGGTTTATGCTAGTGCCCTCACGGCGGTAATGACAAAGGTGATGGACGATCTTCCATCATTCGAACATTTTTTGCAGGATGAGCGATGCAATGCCGTACTTATTGGCCCCGGTTGTGGATTGAGTAACCGTACGCGGGATTTCACACTGGCTGCATTGCGGGCAAAGAAAAAAACAGTTTTAGATGCCGATGCACTGAATAGCTTTGCCGAAAACTCTGGCACATTATTCCACCATATTAAATCCCCTGTCATTCTGACACCGCATGAAGGCGAATTCGCGCGTTTGTTTCCTGACTTAAAAGGGGAGAAAGTGGTTCAGGCGCAGAAGGCGGCCGGGCTGAGCGGCGCAATCGTTGTATTCAAGGGAAATCAAACGGTGATTGCCGCGCCGGATGGAAAAACAATGGTCAGTAATCATTCCACTCTGTTCCTTGCCACGGCGGGCACAGGCGATGTGCTGGCCGGAATGATTCTCGGTTTAGTGGCCCAGGGGATGGAAATGTTTGACGCGGCTTGTGCTGCCACTTGGATGCATGGCGAAGCGGCACGGCAGTTCGGTCCAGGTTTGACAGCAGAAGATATAGAAGGACTGCTGGCGGCAGTAATGGCAAGGCTATGGCAACCTTGATACGCCGCCGGGCGATTACGGTATTAATTATCACAATTTTGCTGGTCGGTGGGTTTGGTTTCGCACCCATCTATATGCGCTTGCAGGATCTTCTTCTTCTGCCCAATCATGCGTGGATAGGCATTATAACCGATGCGGCGCTTGCACTCGCTTATACGTATGCGCTTTTGTACCTGTGCTCTCTTATGTATGGTTGGTGGCGTCTGGTAGCGCTTTGTATATTATTCAGCGCCAGCGCATTGGCGAATCTTACAACGGCGAATTTTGCGTTAGCGATTGACACATCACTGGTTGGTATAGCACTGGAGGCAAGCAGCGCCGAGCTCAGTGCTTTCCTGGCACCTGGTACCCTGATTTATATATGCTTGGCTTTGGCAGCGGCATGGGTTTCCCACCGGCTGGTGCAGGGGTTAACACCCGAGAGGGATCAGACCAAGAAAGGATTTATTTTCCTTGCATTTATGATTGCAGTGCTGCTGGGAGACAATGGCGGCATGGGGGATCAATCTGTGCCGTTCTCGGTGGCGAAATCAACAGTGACTTTTGTACAGGAGCGATTTGCGCAGCCGCAAGTGCGGGACCTTTCGCGCCTGCCTGTGCGCTGGAATAAAAAACCTGACGCCTTAACTATCGTATTGGTGATTGGGGAATCTTCCCGCCCGGACCATTGGGAATTGAATGGTTATGAGCGAGAAACAAATCCTCGGTTGATTAAACGAAAACAAGTGATCAGTTTACCCCATGCTATTTCCTGCACTTCGTTGACGCGCACTGCCGTTCCCTGCCTGCTGACTGGTTTCAGCGTGAATGACGCGCAAAAGAGCGGACTGCAGTTAACGCCTACGCAGACATCGTTTATCGGTGTGCTGTGCGCCCAGGGTTTTGATACCCAGTGGATCGGCGTGCAGGGCGCCGGAAGTTTTATCGACTCTCCCTTTCTTTCCATCATGAAAGAGGCAAAGCAGCACATGTTATTAAGCCCGCATATGTTTGCGCCTGAACAGAAGGATGAAGCGGTGCTTCCCCTGCTTGATAAATTTTTAGGAGAACCGGGCAATTATAAACTGGCCGTTGTTCACACGTACGGCAGTCATTGGCCTTATATCGAGCGCTACCCCGCGCAATTTGGCATATTCAAGCCCGAATGTGCCCGTGACCGCAGCCGTTACCTCGACTGGACCATGGTTGATACGATGAAAGAGTGCGATCAAGCGGGCGGGCTCATCAACAGCTATGACAACACGATCCTTTATACCGATTATGTGCTGGATGAGATCATTACAAGATTGCAATCGCGCCGTGCATTGATGATTTATGTTTCCGATCACGGCGAATCCCTGGGGGAGAACGGGCGTTATATGCACGGAAGCAATAAAGTGCCCGAGCAAAGGCAAACAGCCATGTTGTTCTGGGCATCGCCACAATTCATTGCTGAGCAGCCCCAGTCATGGCAGCGGGCTCACGCGCAGGCTAATGAAGCCTTAACGTCTGAAGCTATTTTTCATTCCGTGCTGGATTGTGCGGGGATGCGGGCGGATTTCATCAAGCCAGAATTCAGCCTTTGTTCGGGGAACAGATAACAAAATTAATTTGGAATTATAAAGTCAGAACACGTGAAGCTTTATAGCTTTCTAGGGTAATAATAGTTTCACTACTGGCTTTTAATGTAATAACGTTGCGTCCCACGGACTGTATTTTAACCCCGTTGTTTTCCTGTTGTAGCGCCTTAGAAATTCGAACTGTTCTCTCATACCATTCAGGTCTTTTTTCTTCACGGTTTTGTGGCACGGTTATCATATAATGTTTTTGCCCAGGTTTGCATGACATGTTTCCCTCAGATACTTCTGTTTTATTTAACCAGAAACGCAACCAGTTTTGTGAATTTGAATTTTTAAATTCTCTTTGAGAATCCCTGTCCATGCTGTCAATGAAGGTGTAATTCCAGGAATTCTTAATGGTAGGATTGGCTCCTGCATCTAAGAGGAGATTTACTAATTCCAGGTCTTTCCTGGCAGCTTGATGGAGGAAGGTATTGCCCTCTTTGTCTTGCGCTTTATTCAGGATAAGATTTTTTTCGGGTATATCTCTAATATTAGAAAGAGCCTGTTTTAGAGCCTCTGCGTCCCAATTCTCTATCGCTTCTTCAATCGGCTTGGAAAAATCACTTACGAATGTAGTGACAACATCTGCAGTAGCCATATCTTCCCTCCCATTACATTTTATAACTGTAACATCTAACTTTTAATTTTCTCTTAAACAAAAAGCCCTGCGGGTTGCACAGGGCTTTTTTATATGAATATCAGCTAATTATGCGGCTAATAGCGCCAATAAAAGAAGCGCTGCGATATTGGCGATCTTGATCATCGGGTTTACTGCGGGGCCAGCCGTATCTTTATACGGGTCACCCACCGTGTCACCGGTGACGGCAGCCTTATGGGCTTCCGAGCCCTTGCCACCGTAATTGCCTTCCTCGATGTATTTCTTCGCATTGTCCCACGCGCCACCGCCGGATGTCATCGAGATGGCGACGAACAGGCCGGTAACGATAATGCCAAGCAACATGGCACCAAGTGCGGCAAAGGCTGATTCCTGGCCTGCCACGTGGTTAACTACGAAGTAAAGCAGGGGAGGAACTGCAACAGGCAGCAGCGAAGGAACGATCATTTCCTTGATCGCAGCCTTGGTCAGAAGGTCGACGGCGCGCCCGTAATCCGGCTTCGCTTTCCCTTCCATGATACCCTTGATCTCCTTGAACTGGCGGCGCACTTCGATCACCACCGCGCTGGCGGCGCGGCCCACCGCCATCATGCCCATGGCGCCGAACAGATAAGGCAGCAAGCCTCCCATGAACAGGCCCACCACGACATACGGATCGGAAAGATTGAAGCTTACATTCAGCTTGGGGAAATAATACTTGAGGTCCTGCACATAAGCGGCGAACAGCACTAATGAAGCGAGTGCCGCTGAACCAATGGCGTAACCCTTGGTCACGGCCTTGGTAGTGTTTCCTACCGCGTCCAGCGCATCGGTAGTTACGCGCACGTCGGAAGGAAGGCCGGACATTTCGGCAATGCCACCGGCATTATCCGTCACCGGGCCGTAAGCATCGAGCGCCACTACCATGCCGGCAAGCGCCAGCATCGTCGTCACCGCCACGGCGATGCCGAAGAGACCGCACAGCAGGTAAGCGGAAATAATACCCGCGCAGATCACGATCACCGGCATGGCTGTCGCTTCCATCGAAACGGCCAGACCCTGAATCACGTTCGTGCCATGGCCGGTAACCGACGCTTTCGCAACGGACTGCACAGGGCGGAACTTGGTCGAGGTGTAGTATTCCGTAATCCAGATGATAAGGCCGGTTACGGCGAGGCCGATCAGCGAGCAATGAAAGATGGTTTCACCCGTGAAGGCTTTCTCGCCGATATGATAAACGGTTTTCATGCCGAGCAGCCGGTCAATCAGGTAATAGATGCCGCCGACGGAGAAAATCGTGGTAGCGATGAAGCCTTTGTAAAGCGCGCCCATGATGTTGTTCGTTCGGCCCAGCCGTACGAAATAGGTGCCGACGATAGAAGCGAGGATGCATACGCCGCCAACAGCCAGCGGGAAGAACATCATCTTGTCCATTACAGTTTGATCGCCACCGGCGAAATTAATCGCCGCCATCAGCATGGTAGCCACAATGGTCACAACGTAGGTTTCAAACAGGTCGGCGGCCATGCCCGCGCAGTCGCCCACGTTATCGCCCACATTATCGGCAATGGTGGCGGGGTTGCGGGGATCATCCTCGGGTATGCCGGCTTCAACTTTGCCCACCAGGTCGCCACCTACGTCAGCGCCTTTGGTGAAAATACCGCCACCTAATCGCGCGAAGATGGAAATCAGCGAAGCGCCAAAGGAAAGTGCTACAAGTGCCTCAAGAATAGCGCGGGACTCTACCGCATGCTGCTTAAGGTAAGCATAGTAGCCTGTAACACCAATCAATCCTAAGCCCACTACCAGCATGCCGGTAATAGCCCCGGAGCGGAAAGCGATCGAAAGGGCTTCCTGCAATCCTTTACGTGCAGCCTCTGCCGTGCGCACGTTAGCTCGCACCGACACGTTCATGCCGATATAGCCCGCAATGCCGGAGAGGATGGCGCCGATGGCAAAGCCGATACCCACATATTGGCCTAAGCGCCACGAAAGCGCGGCGCAAATGATGGCACCGACGAAAGCAATGGTCATGTATTGGCGATTCAGGTAAGCGCGCGCGCCTTCCTGTATGGCTGCCGCAATCTGCTGCATGCGCTGGTTGCCGGTGCTGGATTTTAAAATGCACAGTGTGGTGAAAATCCCGTAAATCAGGGCGGCAACGCCACAGGCGAGCACCATATTATATAAAGTATTCATGTCGGGAAGGGGGCTAGAGGCGGCAGGCAGCTTAATCATGACAACTCCTTAATATATGAAGGCAAAGTATAATTCTGCCAGATCAAAAGGCGAAAGATTCATGCCAGAATCGCCACTGCGATGCAAGCCTTGTTTCTGCGGGCAAGTATCAGCTTTTACGGAATGAAGGAATTTTGCCTAGCTTCCAGTGGTTATTGAATTGTCGGCGGAAACTATTGGCGATCGCCTGATTTTCTATTAGCACCACGCGTCGCGGCGCTTCCCATGTCAGTATGCAATATTTATCACCATAAATAGCGTATGGCACCTGACTGAAAATGCTTTTGGGCACCCAGCGGTAACATTCCAACGGCTCGATGAAATTCGTATCGCCCTCCAGTGATAGCAGTCTGCTGCCGATACCTCTCACACGAATTTTATTTAAAATGGAAAGAAGCCTATCTGGTTCTACTTCAAGGAATCGTGCCTCATTCACTCCGCTGATGAGTAACTCTTCTCCCTGATGCAGTGTTGCCAGCACGTCCTCGTGCAATTGCAGCAAACTATCTTTTCCTTCAAATTTCTTAATATTGAGCACTTCACCACTTAAGACGACCCCAGGACCTTCGACGAACGCGACGCCTGCAGATTCCAAAGCTTCGCGAATTTTACCGAGCGTGGTAACACGTGGCGATGAAATACGGCGTTCTATATTGTTAATTGCGGCTTTTGAAAAATTCGAAGCATCCGCTAAATCTTGCTGCGTCCATCCCAACAAGGCCCGGCCTGCCTTTATTTGTTCAACTGTAATCAAGATTTAATGCTACTAAACTAGGTTTTTTATATAGTAATAAAATAGATAAAAATTAGCCACATAAACGAGTTTGCCAAACCATTAAACAGAATAACTAGGCAAATATATACTAAGCTACTGAATAATAACTTTTTATTTTACCTCTCTTCAGTAAGATGACTGAAGGGAACAAGGTGCAGTCTACAACACCACATATTTGTCAAAGCTCTATCTTTCGAAGCCTGGTTCATCCTCAGGAAATCTCAAACTTTATTGAAGAAATAGTTGGGAGGGCTCTCACTAATCCTGAAGCGCTTTATCTCTTAGTGCATCGCTACACGCATTTTAATGGCTACGCGGGACCCTTGGTTGGAATTCTCGCAGCTAATATCGGACTTTCCCGCGAACTGTTTCATGATCCGCATGAAGAAATACGATCGCTTGCAGACCGAGCCAGCTTGGTGGCGCGCTATGTGCATAATGCCACCATCGATGAACATGGTATGGGGATTAGTAATAAAAAATTGCCGCATCGTGTGCTGGCTCAGGGAACATTAAAATTTATTGCTGAGTTTGCAAAGCTCAACGGTAGTCGGCAGAATAAGTTGTCGCAGGCGCCATCATGGCTGTCGGAAATATGTCAGCGATTTATATCCGGTTATCAGGGGAAAGCCGGCGATATTGAAGAGTTGCTGCTTGCTATGGGGTTTCATGCGGCTTCAGAAATGCTGGCCGACATTGAATATGCAGCCATAGATCGTGCTTTAAGAATTAATGGAAAGGATTCTTCTTTCGCTAGGTACCTCCAAACCAGGACAAGAGTTGTGGTGGGAGATTATCAGATAAACCCCTATATCTGGATAACCGCTCATGCCTGTCATGATCGTCATGGTGTAGAGCATGATCATTATGAAGACGCGCTGAGGGCCATCGAAATGGCTGAACATTATAGCTCGGTTGATCCTAAGGAATTCTTGAATTGGATAAAAAAAGGATTTCAGAAATTTATCACTCTCCAACATCTCCTTTTTTCTTTTATTCGGGAAGAAATTACTGAAAATTACTCTTACTCATTCCCACTTGAGGAGATTGTAACTTTACCTTCAATCCAAGTGCGTGGCGACGCGCAGTGACTCTATAGTCATTACGCCGGTGGCTTGTTTAACCAGTTTCCCATTCCGGTCAAAGACCGCGATATAGGGGATGCCGCCATTGAAGTTACTTCCTTTATTCTTCAGGTAACCTGCGAAGCTTCCTGCGCCATTATATTGGAAGGTTTTGAATGCAGGCGGTGCTGATTTAGCCGAAAGATAGCTGGCGAGCGCCTGCATATCTTTATCCAGTGAGAAGCCAATTATCTGGATCGAGGGGGTGTTACGGGCGAAATCATCCATGATCGGAAATTGTTTTTTGCAGAAAGTACACCATGAGGTGTACACGAACAGAACAGTTTCTTTTTGGCCGGTATGAAGCAGTTGCTCAAGCTCTGCTGTTCCTATCAGGGGTGCGGCGTTGGGTATGGTAGCGGGATCAACGGTCTGCCGGGCCAGCAATATGGGCTGGTGCATGACCCGCAAGGCAAGCCACACTACCACCGCGATCATAATGGCATTCAGGAGAAAGCGCATCTTCCCAGAATAACTGCGGCTTCAAGGCCTGTCCACTGTACTTGCATTTGCATGCTTGGATGCTATAGCTTGCAGCCCTATGGGGCATAAAAATATCAAAAAAGCGGTGCTCGCTTATTCAGGCGGGCTCGATACTTCCATCATCCTGCGCTGGTTGCAGGAAACCTATGGTTGCGAAGTGGTAACCTTCACTGCCGATCTGGGGCAGGGAGGCGAACTCGATCCTGCGCGTAAAAAAGCCGAAATGATGGGCGTAAAGGAAATTTATGTAGAGGATCTGCGCGAGGAGTTCGTGCGCGATTACGTGTTCCCGATGTTTCGTGCCAATGCGCTTTATGAAGGCGTGTATCTGCTCGGTACTTCCATCGCACGGCCGTTAATTGCCAAGCGGCAGATCGAGATTGCGATAAAAACCGGTGCAGACGCAGTAGCGCATGGCGCAACAGGTAAAGGCAATGACCAGGTGCGGTTTGAACTCGGCTATTATGCGTTGAAGCCGGATATCAAGGTAATCGCTCCCTGGCGCGAGTGGGACCTTACTTCCCGCACCAAGCTGATAGAGTATGCCGAAAAGCACCAAATTCCTATCGCCAAGGATAAGCGGGGGGAAGCGCCTTATTCAACCGATGCGAATTTGTTGCATATTTCGTATGAAGGCAAAGTGCTGGAAGATCCATGGGTCGAGCCGCATGACGACATGTTCACCCGCAGCGTTGCGCCGGAAGAAGCACCCGATAAGCCGCACTATATCGAAATGGAATTTGAGCAAGGTGATGCGGTTTCTGTGGATGGTAAAAAACTTTCACCTGCGGCGCTGCTTACAAAATTAAACGAACTGGGTGGTGCGCATGGCATTGGTCGGCTCGATCTGGTCGAGAACCGCTATGTCGGCATGAAATCGCGTGGTGTCTATGAAACACCGGGAGGAACGATACTTCTTGCTGCCCATCGTGCCATCGAATCGCTGACGCTGGATAGGGGTGCGGCACATCTGAAAGACGAGCTGATGCCGCGCTACGCTGAACTCATCTATAACGGATACTGGTGGAGCCCGGAGCGGAGAATGCTGCAGGCGCTGATCGACCAGTCGCAGCACAATGTCAGCGGTGTGGTAAGACTTAAATTATACAAGGGTTCAGTGAGCGTGGCGGGCCGTAAATCACCGAATAGTCTCTACAGCGAACGTCATGTCACCTTTGAAGACGACGCGGGTGCTTATGACCAGAAAGACGCAGCCGGATTCATCAAATTGAATGCTCTCAGGTTGCGCCTGCTCAGACAGCAGAAAAAATAGTGGAACTGGAAGCGATACTCTCCTATTACTAACCAATGCCCTGCAGAGAGCAGGGGATAACATGCAAGGGGGCATCTATGAAACTGCTCGGACTCCTCGTCATCATCCTGCTGATCCTACTGGGCCTGTTGGGCAGCGCGCCTTTCCTTACGCAGAAATTTCCCAAGGTGAAGGACCTTACCGACAAACTTGCGCCCTATGCCGCGCCGTTAGGTGTTACAGGCATTATTGTCGCGGTGCTGTATATATTCCCCTTGCTCGACTTGATTTCGATATTTCGCTTTAGCCCCGGAATAGTGCTGATTGCATTGTTGGCGTGGATTGCGCTGCTGGGGTTGGGCATCATCTTCGGCTTCGAAGCGGTTGGCGATAAACTGTTTGCTACCAATTCCGCGTTTCGCAGCAAAGGCGAGGTCCTACGCGCGAAGCTGCTGCCTTACCAGGTGCCGCTGGGCATTACCGCCCTCGTTATCGGCATCATCGATCTGCTGGGCGTGATGTAGATCCGCTTCCAATTTTTCATTATTATTTTTAGGGTATAATAGCTCTAATAATAAGAATCATTATCAATACCAAATGACCTGCTCAACCGAGGTAAAGAAATCCCAAGATTCTTGTAGATAAATATTGCTTTAAACCTTGCGTAACCCTTGGCTTGGTGTAGATTGACCCCGGTTCTTTTTTCCGCGTTTTTCCTTCACTCCGGTTGCTCCTTATCGAGGCCGATTTTCAAGGCAGAATAGCGGCCTTTATACAGCATTGCGAGGAAGCCCGTGACCGATTCTGCCACCCCGATCAACACTGATTTATTGCCTGTCTCCATCGAAGAGGAGATGAAAAAGTCTTATCTCGATTATGCCATGAGCGTGATCGTATCCCGCGCCATTCCTGATGCGCGAGATGGATTGAAGCCGGTGCACCGCCGTATCCTGTATGGGATGCTGGAACTGGGCTGCGAGTATAACCGACCCTATAAAAAATCAGCCCGCATTGTCGGCGATGTAATGGGTAAATACCACCCGCACGGCGACTCTGCGATCTATGATTCACTGGTGCGCATGGCGCAGGATTTCTCCATGCGCCTGCCGCTGGTCGACGGGCAGGGAAATTTCGGCTCGATGGATGGCGATCCCGCCGCGGCCATGCGTTACACCGAATCACGCCTTGCCAAGGCCGCGCACCGCCTGCTGGGCGATATCGATAAGGAAACTGTTGGCTTCCAGCCTAACTATGATGGTTCCGAGCAGGAACCCGTAGTGCTGCCGGCGGAATTTCCCAACCTGCTGGTCAATGGCGCTGGCGGCATCGCCGTCGGTATGGCGACCAACATCCCTACCCATAATCTCGGCGAAGTGATCGATGCCTGCTGTTTAACTATCGACAATCCTGAAGCGACCCTTGAAGAGCTGATGGAAATCTGCCCCGGCCCTGATTTTCCTACCGGTGGCATTATCCTTGGCCGCAGCGGCTCGCGCGCCGCCATGGCAACGGGCCGGGGTTCCGTCATCATGCGCGGTAAAACGGAAATCGAAGAGATTCGCTCGGGCCGCCAAGCTATCATCATCACCGAAATTCCTTACCAAGTAAACAAAGCGCGCATGATTGAGCGCATTGCCGAACTGGTGCATGAAAAGCGCATTGAGGGCATTGCCGACCTGCGCGATGAATCGGACAAACAGGGAGTGCGCGTCGTCATCGAGGTGAAGCGTGACGCCATGCCCGACATCGTGCTGAACCAGCTTTATACGTTTACACCGCTGCAGACCAGTTTCGGCGTTAACATGCTGGCGCTTAATAACGGCCGACCACAACTGATGAACCTGAAACAGGTGATCGAAGCGTTCATCACTTTCCGTGAAGAAGTGATCACCAAACGCACGGCTTTCCTGCTGGGTAAAGCGCGCGACAGGGCGCATGTGTTGATCGGACTTGCCATTGCCGTTGCCAATATCGACGAAGTGATCGCCGTTATCCGCGCGGCGGCCGATCCCACTATCGCCAAAGACGAACTGATGAAGCGTTGGTGGAAGGCGGAAGACGTCCTGGGCCTGCTCGAGCTGGTCGAAGATTCAGGCAATAGCGTTGAAGGCGGCAAGATCCGCTTCACCGAAGCGCAGGCCAAGGCGATTCTGGAACTGCGCCTCCAACGCCTGACCGGGCTTGAGCGTGGAAAGATCGATGAGGAACTGAGCACGCTATCCATAGAGATCAAGGAATATCTTTCCGTTCTTGGCTCTAGTGAAAAGTTGCGTGGCATCATGCGCGCCGAGCTGGTGGCGATCAAGGAAGAGTTCGCCACGCCGCGGCGTACGGTGATTGAGGCTTCCGAATTTGAGGCCGATATTGAAGATCTGATCCAGAAAGAAGACATGGTGGTGACGGTAACGACTGGCGGCTATATCAAGCGTGTGCCGCTTTCCACCTTCCGTGCCCAGCGCCGCGGCGGCAAAGGCCGCAAGGCGATGGAGGTGCGCGAAGAAGACGTAACGACGGAAGTTTTTGTCGCTAACACCCATACGCCTGTGCTGTTTTTCTCCACCACGGGTCAGGTTTATAAATTGAAAGTATACAAGTTGCCGCTAGGCACGGCGCACGGGCGCGGCAAGGCACTTATTAACCTGTTCCCGCTGGCACAGGGTGAAACCATTCAGACTTTTATGCCATTGCCGGAAGACGAAACGCAGTGGGATAACATGAACATCATGTTCGCTACCGCTAAAGGCAATGCACGCCGCAATGATCTTTCCGATTTCCACGACATTCGCGCCAACGGGAAAATCGCCATTCGCCTCGATGAAGGCGATAAGCTGGTCGGCGTACTTACCTGCACCGAGAAAGACCACGTGCTGCTTTCATCTCGCCAAGGCAAATGCATCCGCTTCCCCGTTTCGGCCATCCGTGTGTTCAAGAGCCGCACTTCCGATGGTGTACGTGGCATGAAGCTCGGTGAGAAGGACGAGGTAATATCCATGTCTATCCTGCATGGCGTGGAATCTACCAGTGACGAGCGTGCGGCCTACCTGAAGATGGTCGCCGCCAAGCGCCGTGGGCAAGACGGGGAAGAAACGGAAGAATCTTCCTCGGAGACAGAGGAATCGACCACGGATATCACGCTGTCGGAAACGCGCTTCAATGAGCTGGGAGCCGCCGAGCAATTCATCCTCACTATCACGCAAAATGGTTATGGCAAGCGCAGCTCTGCTTATGCTTACCGCCTCACTAACCGCGGCGGTTCGGGTATTACCAGCATCATAACCTCGAAGCGAAACGGCAACGTGATCGGCAGCTTTCCTGTTGAGGATACGGACCAGATATTGCTGATGACCGATAAAGGAAAGCTTATCCGCTGCCCGGTAGAGGATATACGCGTCGCCGGACGTAATACGCAGGGTGTCACTATCTTTAAGGTCGACGAGAAAGAAGCGGTTGTTTCCGCAGTGCGCCTGCAGGATACGGGTGAAAATGATATTGCGGAAGGCGAGGGCGAAGGAATGGAAGAGCCGCCCGCACCGACAGGATCGGATAAACAGGCTTGAGTAAAATCGGCATTTATCCTGGCACATTCGACCCCATCACCAATGGGCATATGGATATAATCCGGCGCGCCCTGCGTGTAGTGGACAGGTTGATTATCGGCGTGGCGCTGGATACCGGCAAAGAGCCTTTGCTGAACCTCGATCTTCGTGGCCGATTGGTTCAGGAGGAGATTGCCCTGCTGCCCAAGGAAGATAGTGCGCGTGTAGAGGTGAAAACCTTTTCCGGTTTGCTAGCAAATTTCGTTCAGGAAAACAAGGCAGCCTTGCTGATCCGCGGTTTACGCGCCGTGTCAGACTTCGAGTATGAATTTCAAATGGCGAACATCAATTCCAAGCTGGCGCCGGGCGTGGAAACCGTGTTTCTTACCGCGTCCGAAGCTACACACTTCATCTCTTCGCGTTTCGTAAAGCAGATATACCGGTTAGGTGGCGATATTTCTTTCTTTGTTTCCGCCAACGTCATCCGGCGGCTTAAAGAGCATCTATAGTATATTATTCGATTGGCGCCATCATGTTGCCGGCGGCAGGAGCCATGGAAGTCATGCCGTCATCGATCGGATGCTCTTCATCCTTGAAATTATCGGATGCATAGCTCTTATCGCACCAGATGCTGCGTGCGGCGAATTCATCCGGCGTATAACCATCCGCTTTTGACAAGTGGCGGCATTGCTCGCGGGTCATTTTAAAGTTAATAGTGCCTGCCGGGGCCATAGATGGAGCAGGGGCTCGTGCCTGGACCATGTGCTGGGTAGATGCTGCATGGGCTTCAGGCGGGCAGGCGAGCGCCGCACAGGGAAGCGTGATAAGTAGCGTGGCTGCCAGGAATAAGGTACGCGTTTGCATAAAAAACCTCTTGATTGATTTGGCAGTATGATACTGCATCCGTTGAAAAGCTCAAGGCCATGGAATTAATTTCCCGTATGTTTTTCTTGTCAGCGCGTAAGCTCTCCATTACAGCTTATTGCCTCTTTTCAACAAGGAGTGACAACATGATACGCTTCATTCTGACGCTTTTCACAATAATGGTGGCAACAATGGCTGGTACAAAGGCTAACGCAGCGGACGCTGAAAATACGTTATATCTGGATCTAAAAGACGGGCGCGTGGTTATTGAGATGCGCCCCGACCTTGCACCCAACCATGTAAAGCGCATTAAGGAGCTGGTGCGCGAGGGATTCTATGATGGAGTGGTGTTTCATCGTGTGATTGATGGATTCATGGCGCAGACTGGCGATCCTACCGGTACGGGCATGGGTGGTTCACAGAAACCGGACCTTAAGGCGGAGTTTAGTGCGGAACCCCATACGCGTGGCGCCGTTTCGATGGCGCGCGCTTCGAGTCCCGACAGCGCCAATAGCCAGTTCTTCATTGTGCTGGCAGATTCCAATTTCCTTGACCGTCAATACACGGTATGGGGGAGAGTAACCTCTGGTATGGAATTCGTTGATAAGATCAAGAAAGGCGATTCCAATGATAACGGCTCAGTCAGCAATCCCGACAAAATCGTTAAGCTGCGGGTCGCGGCGGACGTGAAGGATAAAAAATAGCTTTTCGCAGCGCCTGTAACGCTGCATGAAAGTCGATCTTTTCGATTTTAATCTTCCTTCGCGGCTGATTGCACAGCAACCGGCAGCGCCGCGCGATGCGGCGCGCCTGCTGGTTATTGGCGACATACTGGAGGATAGAAAGGTAAAAGACCTCCCTGATTTTCTGCGTGAAGGCGATATCCTGGTATTCAACGATACGCGCGTCATTCCGGCGCGGTTATATGGCCGGCGCGGGGAGGTAAAGATGGAACTATTGCTTCACCGTCAGCAGGAAGATGATAGTTGGCAGGCTTTTGCCAAGCCGGCAAAGCGTTTGAGGACAGGAGACAGAATCGATATTGGAGAAGGGTTTTTTGCTACTATTCAGCATAAGCTTTATGGCGGAATAATTGAACTATTGTTCAATGTAAGTAATGATAATTTATCAGAAAAGTTAATTAAATACGGGATTATGCCGCTACCGCCTTATATCAAACGCGCAGAGCAGGGCGAGGAAGCCGACCGGGAGCGCTATCAGACTATATTCGCCAAACATGCAGGGGCGGTTGCTGCACCTACCGCAGGGCTGCATTTCACGTCAGAATTACTGGAAACAATAAAAGAAAGAGGCGTGAGGCACGCGTTTATCACATTGCATGTAGGTGCGGGTACGTTCCAGCCCGTGAAAGCAGAGGATACCGGCCAGCATGTGATGCATAGCGAGCGCGCCATAATCTCCGCAGAAACAGCGACAGCGATCAATGAAGCGAAAGCGGCGGGTGGGCGTGTAGTGGCGGTTGGCACTACCAGTTTACGCACGTTGGAAACCGCCGCGGATGGAAACGGGATGCTTCGTGCCTTTGATGGCGAGACGGATATTTTTATTACTCCTGGCTATAAATTTAGATGTGCCGATATGCTGCTGACTAATTTCCACCTGCCGCGTTCCACGCTTTTTATGCTGGTTTCCGCCTTTTCAGAGCTTGAGCGCATGCATAAAGCTTATCGCCACGCTATCGACCAGCAGTATCGTTTTTATTCCTACGGTGACGCATGTTTATTGTATAAGCAGGCTTCATGAGTGCGTTTTCTTTCAGCATGGATAAAAATGACGGCGATGCCCGTACCGGCACATTGACCACTGCGCTCGGCGTGATAGACACTCCCGCCTTCATGCCGGTAGGAACAGCAGGTACGGTAAAAGCCATGCTGCCTGAATCCGTGAAGGAAACCGGTGCGCAGATTATTCTCGGCAATACTTACCACCTCATGCTACGCCCGGGAGCTGAAGAAATTGCCGCACTTGGCGGACTCCATGACTTCATGAACTGGAAGGGCCCCATCCTCACGGATTCCGGTGGCTTTCAGGTGATGTCTCTCGCCAAGCTACGAAAAATCGATGAACAGCACGTGACGTTCCAGTCGCATCTGGATGGTACCGAAATAGTGCTCTCCCCGGAGCGTGCAATAGAGGTGCAGTATTTGTTAGGTAGTGATATCAGCATGGTCCTCGATGAATGCCCGCCTCATCCTATCAATGAAAACGAAGCGCGCGATTCGATGCAACTCTCCATGCGCTGGGCAGAACGTTCGAAGAAAATGTTCAAGGGCCGGACTGGATATGGCCTGTTCGGTATCGTGCAGGGCAGTGTGTTTCGCACGTTGCGCGAGGAATCGGCTCAACTTCTCTGCGAGATTGGCTTTGATGGCTATGCCATCGGCGGGCTGGCGGTGGGCGAGGGGCAGGAGACGATGTTCTCGGTATTGGATTATACTATTCCTTTATTACCTGAAAACAAACCGCGATATCTTATGGGCGTAGGCAAGCCGGAGGATATAGTAGGCGCTGTAATGCGCGGAGTGGATATGTTTGACTGCGTGATTCCCACCCGTTCAGGCCGCAACGCGCGTGCTTACACTACCGGCGGCGAAGTCAATTTACGCAATGCCCGTCATGCGGCTGATCCACGGCCATTGGAGACTGGATGTAGCTGCCCCGCGTGTAAGAGCTACAGTCGCGCATACCTGCATCACCTCTTTAAGGCGGGCGAAATGCTGGGTCCCATGTTGCTTACCTGGCATAACCTGCATTACTACCAAAAGTTGATGCGAGGGCTCCGGCAGGCTATCAGGGAACAGGCTCTCGGGGAGTTCGCGAAAACCTTCGCGCGGCAACAGTCTATGGGCGATATCTCTCCTATCTAAGCCTTTCTTCCTTGCAGGTTGACAAATCCGGCTAGGCACTTATGGTTGCTCCCGCTTATAGCGTAGGCCTTATGTTGTGAGCTGGTAGCTCAGTCGGTAGAGCACCTGACTTTTAATCAGGTTGTCGCGGGTTCGATTCCCGCCCAGCTCACCATTATAAGATACCGAAATTATTAAATTCTTCAGTTTTCTCAGAAATTTAATATTTCAGTAACAAATCAGCCCTAGAATGGCTTCATGACAGCGACGTTGGATATGGATGAACTTGCCCCTCTTTTTCGCGCCCTGCGCAACGAAGAACCCGAGCCGCTGCCGGAAGCGTTGGCCCAGATAGTGCAGTTGGCTAGGCATAAAGGCATGGATGCACCGGCACTCGAGCAGGTGCTGAACTCCTACAACATCGAGACCACGGCGGAATTCAGCACGTGGCTTGAGAAGGAATTCGGGAAAATAGTATGACTGGTATGCCGCTTGCTTTAAACCGTACCGCTAAAGAGCCCAGACCGGGCGTCATCATGGCATTGATGAAATTATACGAAGTCCGGGAAAAAAGAAACATCAAGGATATTTCATTTGGTGCCGGCCTGCCTGACCATGATGTGCCAGAGGAAGTCCATGTGACAATGGGTGAAGCTGCCAAGGCAAAAAAAGCTTATTATCCTAAATATGATCCTCGAGCAAAGTTCTTTGAAGAAACTTTAAAACCCAGAATTGCTGAGTTCCATGAAAAAACATTTGGAATAAAATATCAAAGCGAGGGAATAGCGGCCGCTGCGGGGTCCACACCCGTACTTACTTGTGTTGCTGGTATTACCCAGGAATATGGAACAAAAACGCTGGTCTTCAGCCCGGATTATCCGGTTTTTAAGGGCTCAGTAGAATCTGCGGGTGGCAGTATAGATCGTACGGCCCGGTTATATACCAAACTCGATGCAAAAGATGGAAAACCTAAAAAGGACCGGTGGCAGATCGATTATGATTCGGTTCGCCACGCTTTGGACAATAACCGAAAGAATGCCACACTGTTATATTTAAATTTTCCAAGTAACCCCACTGGATACTCTCCAACAAAGAAGGAGTACACAACTCTCGTTGAGGCGCTGCTTGAAGATGTTAAGAAGCGGCGCAGCGAAGGATTGCCGAAGATGGTGATCCTGGAAGACATCGCTTATTCCACGATGATGCATGATGGAAAGGAGTTCTTTTCTATTAATGCAATTATCGAAGATATGCTGAAACATACGAATGATCCTAAACGTAAAAATTTGCTTAAAGAATTGGAGCAATCTGTCGTCACTGCCCATTCTTTCTCCAAGGCATTTGCTGTCGCAGGTCACCGCGTCGCTTATTATGCCTCAAAGAATACGAAATTAATCGAGACCATAGATGCGCGTATGCGTGATTGGGACTTAACCCCTAGCATGTCAGGATTAGCGGCTATGCAAGGTGCATTGGATAAAGGAGAGGTAGATAAAGAAGCCATGAAGGAGTACGGGCTTCGTCTGCGGTATTTTGAGAAGTATATGAACGATATCGTAAAGAGTTGGCTGACAGAATGTAATGACTGGGCACATCTTGGTAAGCGTAAGTTTTCTCAATTAGTTGCTTCTAATTCGCCTGTTCAGGCAAAGGCTGATGCTGGATTCTTTAGTTCTACTTTCTTCAACTTCCTAAAAGACCAGCCGGTAGATGCACAGACTATTGCAACATTAAAAACCCAAATAAAAGCTCTTCCAACACCCAAATTAAAAAAAGAATTTGAGAATATCTTTGAGCATAACAGAATAAATAATGCGTTGGATGCATCATTATGGTTATTGCAGAATGCAAATATTTTGGCTATTCCAATAGCACAACGCACGCCTGATGATACAAACATTCAATTGCGTTTTTCGGTTGGCGGCACAAATATTGCCACTATTAAAAAAGGATTGGATGATATGAAGGCAGCATTTAGCAAACTTCCAAATTCTCCGTTAACTAGAGGCATTGCTATTTCATAAGCTTGCGTACACGCTCGAGGTCAGACGGAGTATCGACGGCAACGGACTGGCTGGAAACTTCGATCATCCGCACTTCAAAACCCAATTCAAGAAAACGTAAGATTTCGATATCTTCTGTTTCTTCCAATGGTGTCCGTTTACCTGAAATTGCGAAAGCCGATAAAGCTTCCTTAGGAAAGGCGTAGATGCAAACCTGTTTCATGGCGCCGCGAAAGCCGGCATTTTTGCTGCCGGGAATGGCCGCGCGAGACATATAAAGCAATCGGCCATCTGGTCGTACCACCACTTTCGGAACGGTAAGGCTGCGGAAATCTTCTTCCCGTGAGATTTTACACATGGCGTTGATTACTTCGGTCGGATATTGACGTGACGCATCTATTACGGTTTGCAAATCTGCTGGCGATAGAAGAGGTTCATCACCCTGTACGTTAACGTAAATATCGGCATTAATTTCTTTAGCTGCTGCATGCACACGGTCCGTTCCCGTAAGGCAGTCGGATGGAGTCATTATAACGCAGGCGCCTGCGGCTACGCAGGCATTATGAATGCGTTTATTATCTGTTGCTATATGCACATGCTGTTTTCCCGTCGTTTCCACGCAGCGGTCCCACACATGCAGAACCATGGCCCGCCCGTTAATTTCGGCCAGCGGCTTTCCCGGGAAGCGCGACGATTGATAGCGGGCGGGGATGATAAGAGCGAAGCGCATGATCAGTTCTGGTATACCGATTGTTGCGGCACATCATAATGTGTGGCGGTAAGAGAAATAATAGGAGTGGCTGGAAAGATCTTTTGTAACTGTACAAGAATATCGTTCATTTCATGAAAACGGGGCTCGTGGCCGTCATAGCCATCCATGCCGACCAGGTAAACCCGGTTGGCTCCGCCGGCGATGGCAGCGCATAAGACATAGGGCGCCACTAAGGGGGCGGGGATGACACATCCCTTTTCGCTGGCGCGCAATAGCGCCGGCTCGATGCGCATCCCATAATCCCAGATTTCAAGGTGACTGATACTCGTACGCAGTCCCTGAGGAAGTGCCGTGAAAGGAGTGACTAAGGGTAAGTTTGCCTTGACTATCATGCCGTTAAGAAAAGGAACAAGGCGTCCCGGGTGGCAAACGGCGATTGCCGAGATTAATTCCGGCGACACAAAGGAAAGTCGGTTCAACGTAATGACGACGGGATTATGTTCGCGAATAAAATTTTCAATCCCCGGCCAATGCCGTTTGGCGCTTTCGCCGCCGGCGATGATCAGTGCCACGCGGTTTTTGAAGAGTGCATCAGCCGACCATGTGCCGTTTTCCTCGCTAAAGCGCGACATCAATGCGGTAGCCACACCTGTCGTTTTATAAGAAGTGCCGCCGTTTTCGCCCAGCATTTCGATCAGATGGGCGATATCATTGGGGGCAAAACCGTCCTGTGCCTGCATTTCATGCACGTAGGTGGGATGCACGCCATACATGGCGGCCATATAATAAAAAATATTAGTGCCCCACTGGTAGCGCGATTTCAGTTCACGAAATTCATGACAGGCGAGATCAATTACAGGTGCGGGAACAACTTTTTTCCATTCGCGATGATGCAGCTCGGCCAACAGATATTCCATTTGCGTGTTGCCCGCTCCCCGCCCCATGCCGGCGATGGTGGCATCCAGCCAGGTTATTCCTGCCTCAAGCGCATCTAATGTATTGCTGACGCCCTTACCCATATTGTCATGGCCGTGGAATCCTAAAGGTCCTTCCCATCCGCGGCGCAGCGCAGCGATAACGCGGTTGATCTGAGTACCATCCATGTTGCCAAGGGAGTCAGCGAAATAAAGCACTTCCACTTTACCAAAATCGCTGACGGTTTTAGCTAGTTCCGCAAGCTGCTCGTTGGCGCACCCGTTCGATTGCATGATGTTGATGCCGACTCGATAGCCAAGGGCAGTCAGGGTCTGTACTAAAGAAGAACAATTGATAATCTCCCCTGCATGTGCGGCAATTCGCACCAGTGATATTTTAGAGTCTTTTCTGGGTTTAAAATTTTTACGCAAGGCTGCTTCGGGGCCTTCCGGGGCCGTAAGATAATCTTTGGCATTGATCATCACGCCAAGCACCAGCGTAGCGGGTATAGTCAAACCATCAAGAAACCGGTCGGTTGTATATGCGTAAGGACCAAGGAACTTCTTCTGCGGCCGGAAACGAAACCCCAGTTCTATGACATCGATGCCGCTAGCCGCCGCAGCCTGCAGGTAGGCATCCACCACGGGGCGTTCGAAATCCCAGTCGTTATAGTAACCGCCGTCCCGCAGCGTACAATCAAGAACCGTAAGCTGGCCTTGTTTAGACGAGCCGTTCATTAGTACGAGTTTCCGTCAGGGAAGAAGCGGTTTTAATATTGTAAATTTTATGTTCACGTTCCGGTTCAATGAGGGAATCGAAAATTTCCCGTTCCTTTTCCCAGTCATGCGGCACAGTTTCTTGCGATATTGCGTTGTATTGAAGATCTTTTCTCTTTGGCTGGTCGGTCAGCTCGAACCCATACACGCAATCCCGCGGGATTGGTCCAATCAATGAGTGTATCCAGTAAAGCATCTGCAAGCCGGCGCTTGGAAGTGCGCCTGCTTTGAATCTCAGCTGTTTATATAAACCATACGGCACGATGCCAACAGAGTCGAATTCGTCCATCAGGCGGGAGAAGAAAGGTACGCCGTGCTGCAGGCGGTGAGGCAGGTTACCTCCATTTACGATAACCTGTTTGATTGAGGAATGCGCATAGTCGGCAATCGATTGTTCCCTGGGTCTACGCACCCAGATATCCGTACGGCTGCCGTAGTCGCTGGTGTAAGGGTAATAGGTTGAATAGGAATTGAAGCGTATGATAATTTTCTTTGCATCTATTCTTTGGCCGTTACCCTGTCCAAGCTCCCGAGGCGAATTGCCCACGACGCAGAAATTTTTACCAACGTCGAGAATCGTCTGTTCGAATCTGCATAAACCTTCTTTCAATAGTTTCACTATTTCTTCAGGGTTACGTTGCGTTCCCTTATGTTCGACTAAACCCATTTGCAAAAGAGTGCGCTTAAGTTCGATATAACCGGAATACTGGCACGCCGAGTTTTCAGCATAGGCACGCATGGCACATTCAGCAGCGCGGTCATATTCTCCGCCTGAATTATGCATGGCTGCCAGCGTCAGCCAGTTTTCTGCCGATGTTTTTTCACTTTTCTTAATACTCTCGATCAGTTTATTCAATTCCTTGGTGAAACCTTTGCTTTCCCAAAGCAGATTGGCCTGTACCATCAACGATTTTGGCTGGTTTTGTTCATTCCCTGGCGCGTTATTGACCTTTTCTTTTGTCGAGGAATGCGATGAAGAATGTATAGAATAAATTTTCTTTTCTTCGCTTGCATTCTGCACGATAGAGTCGAAGACAGCCCTTTCTTTTTCCCAGTTATGCACTACGGCACGCGGATTGGTGGTGCCATATTGCAGATTCCTGTTTTTAGGCTGATCGATCAGCTGGAAGCCATAGACGCACTCCCGGGGGATGGGGCCAATCAACGAATATATCCAGTAGAGTATCTGCAGCCCGCCGCTGGGAGAAGCGCCCAGCACATTCACCAACCTTCGATACACATCAAAAGGCACTACACCAACGGAATCGAAGTGCTCCAGCAGCCGAGAGAAAAATAATATGCCGTTGGGCATACGATGCAGCAGGTTGCCGCCATTGACGATAACCTGCTTTATATTCGGGTCTGCCTGCTCCGTAACATCCACATCCCGCGCCATGCGCACCCAGATGTTGGTACGTGTGCCATAATCCTGCGAAAAAGGGTAATCTGTTGTAAATGAATTGAATCGAATGATCAATTTATGCGCATCTATTTTTGAACCGTTACCACTGCCGGTTTCGCAAGGCGAATTACCAACGACGCAAAAATCTCCCTTGGAATCCAAGATGGTTTGCGCAAAATTCAGCGTTCCCTTTTTGACAGCATTACTGATATCCGCCCCGCGGTTGGAAGGAAGTTTTACATTTATTTCCGGCTTGCTTAGCGTACTGGCAAGTTCAATATAGCCTAGTGCTTCCTGTTCCGGGTTTTTGCTGACCAGATCAGCGGCCAATTGGTAATAACTGCCGGAATTAAGCATAGCCGCTATCACGAGCCGCTGTTCCGGGCCGCATCGGCGTGTCTTCAGTTCGGTCACAAGATCGTGAAGCTGTGTGGTATATCCCTTAAACTCCCATAGCATTTTAGCGTACGCCAGCAGCAACCCCGTATCACGTTTGCCGTCGAGGTCGCAGGCGGTTTTATAGTCTTGTTCTACTTCACGCCCAACGTTGCCTGTCTTTAAATTCGCCTTCGCTCGTTGCGCATAGGCTTTCGGAGTAGGATTGGTATTGACGGCAAAATCAGCCCAACGCAGCGCTGCAGTATAATCTCCTGCCCTTATTGCCCTTTCGCTGCGCTTAATGAGGTCTTGCGCTGCCTGATCGTTATTTTTCTCGCTGGGATATATTTTATTGCTCCGCATCCAGTCCAGTAACTCGAGCGCATTCTCTCCGTCTATGCGTTCCTTGGTAAAGGGATTGAGGTAAATGGGATAGAGTATGTAGGCGGCTGCAAATACCTCTTCGGCTGAAAGTGTGCGTGTACGGCGTGGCACGGGCTGCCTGTCATCGGTCAGCCCCCAGCCGGAATAAAAAGGTGCGCCGAACGTCGTAACTTTAATGCCGCGTATCAGCGCCTCCATTCCCGACAGTGAGGTCATCGTGTACACGTGATCAATCGTCTCCAGCGCATCGGTGATAGAAAGAGGCTGGTATAAGACGGTGGCGATGGATTCCACCTGCTTGGGATCGGACAGCGGCTGGCGTGTGCCGTGCAATACGTCGGGATGCGGTTTATAAATAATCTGCGCATCGGGATTTTCCATCTGCGCCCGGATCACCAGTTCGTTATTGGTCATTTTATTCTTGCAGCCATACTCAATGGACGCATCGTCCTCAACCTGGCCAATGACTAAAATACGTTTGCGTGTTTTTTCTCCGTATAGTGAACTTACATCTACTTTATCGGCAAAATTATATTTGCTAAGGCGTGTTTTGATCATGCGCTCAATGCACCGCTTCGCCTGATCCATCAGTTTTGTATCCGCCGCAAAATCATGGGTGGCCAGTAGGTTTTCCAAATCCGACGGCTGCTCTGAATCGAAGTAAATACCGGTTTTGTCGTATATGTAAGACAAGGGAATGATATGAATCCTGGTCAGGTCGACTGAGCGGATGAACGCGTCTTCCACCCGATGGAGCTCTATGGAGCGCGCCTTAAGATAGGATTGCAGGCCTTTCGGGTCTTTTCGTCCCCAGATGATCACAATATCGTTAGGCTTAAATTTAGTTTTACCTAATAGTTTCTCTGCAGATGTTTGCTTTAAAGCCGTAGCGGACAGTCCGATGCTGTAGGTATTATATCCCCGTTGCTGGAATTCGTCGGCAAAAAAGGAGGATTTATAGTCACGAAAACCAATCATGTAGGCATTAGGGCGGGAAGCATCAGGCTTTCCCATTGGCAAGAACTTGTCCTTGTTTTTATTTTTGTATGCATCCGCAAAGAATAAAATCGGATGCCTCGCCAGCTTGGTAAATTTGCTCATTGCTCATCTTCCCCCGAAGTTAACAGCGTCCCATAAACTGCTTAAGCGGGCGAGATTAGCATTAAATATTCGAGTTTTCGATAAAATGAATAAACACAGTCGAGTAATATTAACTGTTTGTAACACAAGGATTTCTTCCGCTTTTCACCTGCGGCCCCTTATGCCATAGTGTATGTATGTTTAATGCATTTCGAATCGGGAATATGTTCCGAGGGGATTTAAAAAAGCCTCTGGAATTTGAGCCAAAGGACGTAATTACGGACCCTTTTCCCTTCTTTTTCCGTAGAAACGCAATTGCTCCCGATCTTTTTGCCGAATTGGTCGCGGACTGGCCGGATGATTCCTTTTTCGAAGGTATCGCGTTCAAAATGGGCAAACGCCAAGGCTTCACCCAGCATAAGCCGGCGTTTGAAACGCTTATAGCCAGATCAACTGCCTGGAACCGGTTTTTTTCCTACGTTAATTCCCCGGACTTCGTTCATCAGGCGGTTACAGCCTTCGTACCAGATTTTTCTTTGCTGGGTTGCCGTGTTTCTCCAAAAACTCTTACGTTTTGCGACAATGTCAAAAAACTTAGCCCTGAGCAATTAGCCTCTAATCAATATGTAACTCTCGATTTTGAAATTACTCGTGCCACTACCGGTTACTTGCGCACGCCGCATTCTGATTCTCCCCACCGGCTGATGGCTTTTCTGATATTTCTTAATGATGCGTCGGAATATGGCGGCAGCGGCGGCGCTTTCGCCATTCACCGGCATAAACAGCTGCCCATGTTGTTTGAAAACAACCCGCCGGAAGCTTTCCAGCACAGTGGGATCCGAAGCTTGGAATTCACGTGACTTGAAGTCG
>JADMIO011863342.1_pt1 | contig 48450 bp, 40 predicted proteins | sample 8958161 | NCBI WGS metagenome assembly JADMIO01 (sample SAMN16585339, study PRJNA669376) | soil metagenome | isolation source: Crop rotation soil | place: USA: Cullars Rotation, Alabama | collected 2011
GCCGCGACTTCAAGTCACGTGAATTCCAAGCTTCGGATCCCACTGTGCTGGAAAGAAGTTTTCGGAGGGGAAATAGTCGGACTGCAGCGCTTTTCTGAAAACCCCGGTATGACTGTTCCGGATGAAAACAAAAATCAGATCCTTCACTGTCGTCTCGAATTCGATGGGAATGTGCTGATGGCTAGTGATAACATGCCAGGTGGAAAAACGATAAGCGGCACCAATGTGAGTCTCACTCTGGGAAGCAGGGATCGTGCACGCACGGAGAAAGTTTTCAATCAATTAGCAAAAGGTGGAAAAATCGGAATGCCTTTACAGGATACTTTCTGGAATGCCTACTTCGGAATGGTTAGCGATAAGTATGGTTTTAACTGGATGGTAAATTGTGAGAACCAGCCACAGCAGCAGTGAAAGCAGCAGAGGTCCTTTGTTCAATTCGGCGAGGCTCTATTCGATATCCAACCCTTTTACCAGGTGCTTTTATTCGATCCCGGGCGATTCAGGATGTAACGAGGTTTGGATTCACTTTTTTCCCTGCAAATACTCTTTCCTGATCTTCAGATAAAATTTATACAGTGAGTTAAGGTGAATAGATTTAATCTGCCCGTAAATCATTCTTGATTGTTCGAAGGTATAGCTGTGTACAAGTTGATTCCTGTCTTCAATCATCTTAAGCCAATTTGTTTCATCCGAAATTAATTCGTTTTCTTTAGCCGCCTTGAAACAGTCACGAGGGTTTTTGCAAATAACCCCTGCCTCAGCCAAATGTTCTTTTATCAGCTTCCATGCTAATTCATAGCATAATTCGAAACGTTTAATGGTACCATCAATTTCGAGTGGAGAATTCGCCTGTGCTACGGCAGCTTTAAGGTTTTTCACAGCACTTTCAAAATCGTGAAAGAAATAAAACGACTTAGCGCTCATAGATTACAATTCCCTCTTTCATAATTTCATCCCGCAGGTTTCCGGAAGCACGACTAAGGTCAACAATATCCACGGCCCCGAAAATTTCAGTAGTATCTATAAAGCCATCTGCAACGATAGCAAGATCTGTATCCGAAGAAGAAGTGCTGGTTCCTGTTGCCTTTGATCCAAACAGGATCACTTTCTGAGGACGGATCTGTTCAATCACCTTGCGGAGATAAAAGGCCACCTCCTCATGTTCGCTCAATATTTTCTTAGCCTTTTCAGAAATCATATCAAAGTGTTGTGAAACCAAAAGTAAAGAGGAAATCATGCATGCGGGAATAAAAATTCATTTTGTTTAGCAGCCAATGCCATTGCCCCGGCCAATAGTATCGTGTTTATGCAATCAACTCCTTCAATCCTTCCTCAATAATATCCAATCCCCTTCTCAAATCCTTTTCTTCGATCACGAGCGGGCTCAGCACACGGATGATGTTTGCATTTACACCGGCACTGATGATGATGAGCCCTTTTTCATAGCAGCGCTGGATGAGTGCTTTAGCAAGTTCGCCATCGGGCCTGTTGATATCACCTTCTATGGAAAGCTCGAAGGCAAGCATGGCACCCAAACCACGTACATCTGAAATGTGCGAAGGAAATTTCTCTTTCATTCCCTCAAACCTCGTCCTCGTGATCTCTCCCACCTTTCTGCCCATTTCATTCAGGTCAATTTCCTTCATGTAATCAATCGTGGCGATGGAGGCCGCGCAGCAAACAGGATTTCCAAGGTAGGTGCCCCCGATTGTTCCCGGGTTGATCCCATCCATCACGCGCTGTTTGCCGATCACACAACCCAGCGGCATTCCGCTGGCCATCGATTTCGCCCATGTAGAAATATCGGGCGTCACATCAAAATGCTGGTGCGCACCCCACTTTCCTGTTCTGCAAAAACCTGTTTGCACCTCGTCGATGATGAGCAGGATGTCGTGTTCATCACAAACTTTTCGCAACCCCTGCAGGTATTTTTGGGGAACCACATTAAAGCCACCTTCTCCCTGTATGCATTCGATGATGATCGCTGCGACACTCTGCTGCGGAATGTAGTAATGAAAAAATTCATCGAGCTTCTCCAGGTGATATGCTGAAAATTCGTCTTCACTCATTCCCTTTCCCTCATGTGCATAATCGGGAAACTCTGCACGGTAAACTTCCGGTGCGAATGGTCCGCAGCCGGTCTTATATCCCACTTTCGAGGTGAGAGATGTTGCCATCAGCGTTCTGCCATGGAAGGCACCTGTATAACAGATGACCGCCGACCGCCCTGTTGCCTGCCGTGCAATTTTTATCGCATTCTCCACGCTCTCAGCACCGGAATTGGTGAGCATCACTTTAGTGCGCTCGCCATGGGGGAACAAATCAATCAACCTTTCCGCCAGGTCGAGGTAGAGTTCATAAGCAGAAACACCAAAGCAGGTATGAATAAATTTTGCGGCCTGCTCCTGTATCGCCTTTACTACCGCCGGCGGACAATGCCCTGCATTCATTACCCCGATTCCACCTGCAAAGTCGATCAGGGGATTGCCATCGGCATCGGTGATGATAGCACCTTTCGCATCGCTCACCGTAGAAGGATGAATGATGGTGAGTGCATCAGGGACAAGGCGTTTACGGCGCTCAAAAATTTCATCCCTCTTTTTCTTCTGTTTGAAAATCTCGTAACCGCCACCTTCTTCCTTTCTAGTGCTGATAATTCCCATGACTGTTTTTTTATTGATCAATAAAAATTGTTTTGACGTTCGTGAATTCATGCATGCCATACCGGCTGAGCTCACGTCCATAACCGGATTTCTTTATTCCCCCGAAGGGAAGCCGCGCATCACTTCTCATGAGGGAATTGATGAATACGGCGCCGCTTTCTATTTCACGTGCAATGCGTTCACCTCTTTCAATATCGCTCGTCCAAACGGATGCCCCCAGTCCATACCGGTTTTTATTTGCCAGTGTAATGGCTTCGGTTTCATCTTTCACGGTAATAATAGAAGCGATGGGACCAAAGAGTTCTTCGTCAAAAGCAGGAACACCGGGTTTTACGCGGTCCAATAAAGTGGGTTGAAAGTTTGCCTCGTGGCGTGTACCACCAATGAGGACGACGCTGCCATTTTTAATGGAAGCTGCTTCCTGCTTCTCCAGCTTTTCAGCAAGGTCCACCCTTGCCATCGGGCCCGTTGTGGTTTCCTCCATAAGCTGGTTACCCTGCTTCAACTTTCCAACACCCTCCATGAGCTTTTGTACAAAGTCATCCTTTGCTTTTTCGGCGACGATGAAACGTTTGGAGGCGATGCAGGACTGCCCGGCATTCTGCATGCGCGACTGCAATGCAATTTTTGCAGCAGCCGCCATGTCTGCATCTTCGAGCACGATCAGCGGATCGCTGCCACCCAACTCCAGTACTGTTTTTTTTATGTGCTTCCCGGCGATGGAAGCTACTGAAGCGCCTGCCAGCTCGCTTCCGGTCAATGTCACTCCCTGCACAATGTCGTGCGAAATAATTTTTTCCGTTACATCAATGTCTGCAATCAGCGATTGAAAAACACCTTCCGGAAAGACCGCTTCCAGGAACATCTGTTCAATCTCTTTTGCGCATTGCATCACATTCGGCGCATGCTTTAAAAGAAATACATTGCCGGCCATGATGGTAGGAGCAGCAGCCCGTATCACCTGCCATACAGGGTAATTCCAGGGCATGATGCCGAATACTGCACCTGTGGGTTGAAAAGCAATGAAAGATTTTCTTCCTTCCGTGGTGATCAATTCGTCTTTCATGAATTTTTCACCATTAACTGCATAATACTCGCAGGCCGCTGCACATTTCTCCACTTCCGCTCTTCCTTCACGCAGTATCTTTCCCATTTCCAGCGCCATGGTTTTGGCGAGCAGTTCTTTGCCCTCCAGTAATTTTTTTGAGAGTGACTGCAGCAGACCAGCACGGTGACCGAAGTTTGTTTTCTTCCAGGAAGAATAAGCAACGGCAGCGGCCTCTAAGGCAGCCTCCAGCTGCTTGTCGCTCATCAGCTCATGTTCGGCAACTAATGAAAGGTCAAATGGATTTATGGAAGTGAAAGATTTCATTTTTCTAATTGGTTACGTGGTCCGGCGTATTGATTTTCTTAGAAACCTCATGTAAAGTCTGATACCGGAAACGGTACTTCAAATAAGCTCCCTGTTCTCAAACTTTCAAAATGATTTTTAGTTGGCTTTCCTCAAATTGCAGCATTTCAAACAATGTTTTATTGAAAATATTTTAAGAATCATTTACCGGTATACTGTGATTTTACAAGATTCAGATCAGGTTGCGCGATCTTAAAAACACGGAAGTACATGTTGGTGCTTGTTTCATACACTCCCTTGATGCGGTGGATCTTCTCATTCATCAGCTGGATGAGGTGTTCGTTGTTACGGCACATCACATTTACTTCCAGGTCATAGCTTCCTGAGATCATGGCCAGAAAACTTACTTCAGGAAGCTTCGCAATTCTTTCCGCCACAGGAATGATCTGGTCTGCCGGGCGAACATTGATAAAAATACGCGCATAGGCATGGAAGCCGATCTTCTCCGGATCTACGCGTCCTATTACCGTGAGCGTTTTTGTTTCCGTGAGCCAGGCGATCCTGTTGCGTACAGTACCGACCGACACCTTCAGCTTACCGGCAATTTCTGTAAAAGATTTACGACCGTCCTTTTGCAGCTGGGTAAGGATCTGAAAATCCAGGTTATCGAGTTCGGTGTGGTTAGCGTCATTCATTTTTGATCTAAAAGATATCAAAGGTTAAAAAATAATTTCTAAGATCCATAATTTATTACATAATTTTCATAAAATGAACTCACAATTGCTGTTTTTGCAATCAATACTTTGGTCAGGAAACATCTTTTGTTTTAAATTCGAGGCTGTCACTCTTCTTCCCCATGAGAAAAAAAATATGCACACTATTTTGCCTGGCAACCATTCTTCTCTTCCATGCCTTTGCACAAACAGGTGAAGCTATTTACGGCAGTAACCCGGCAGCCGGAAAATATGCAGAAGTGAATGGCATCAAGATTTACTATGAGAGTTATGGAAAAGGAATTCCGCTCTTCTTCCTGCACGGGAATGGAGGTTCCATAAATGCTTTTAAAAATCAGATTCCTTTCTTCGAAAAAAATTACCGGGTAATTGCCATCGACAGCCGCCTGCAGGGGAAATCAGGCGGCTCACCCGATACGCTTTCTTATGAAATGATGGCTGATGATTTTTGTGCATTGATCGATTATCTCCGGCTCGATTCCGTATTTGTGCTGGGATGGAGTGATGGGGGCATCAACGCCCTCCTGATGGCTATGCGATGTCCGGAAAAAGTAAAAGCCATTGCCATCAGTGGCGCAAATACTGCTCCCGATACTTCCGCATTCGATATTGCTATTATCAATGAAATGAAAGATTTTGTAAAGCGAAAAGACATTTCCCCAACAGAAAGAACACTGAATGAAATGATGATCAATGAACCTAACATATCCTTTTCCAGTCTCAAAAAAATAAAATGCCCTGTCCTGGTAATGGCAGGAGATCACGACCTGATCCGGCCTGAACATACTATAAAAATCTACCAGTCACTGCCTCATGCAGCGCTTTGCATCTTTCCTGATTCACAGCATGGGGTATGCCAGCAGCATCCGCAAATGTTTAATGAAACGGTGGAAACCTTTTTTCAAAAGTTAAGGCACTGACATTCTATATCGCGGCAGAATCTCTACAAAGTATCCCTTGTATTTCCCGCTCAATTATAATTAACCCCTTAACGTCCGGAAACCTAACCCGGAATCTAACATCCCCGCCTCCGGCATTCGATTTGGGGATGAGTAGAAAAACTTTCACCATGAAAAAGCTATTTCTAAGTATAAGTACAGCCTTGTTTTTTGCAGGTGCATTTGCCCAAACAGACCAGAATGCCCGCCCGATAAGCCCTGTCACTGACCAGTTTCAAAATCAGAATTCTTACGATTATCTACAGGGAACAAAAGTGGTAAGCGACAGCGTGCCTTCTGCATTGAACACCACCTACAGCAAAAAATATCCTGATCAGAAAACAACTACGTGGTACCGATACAACCAGGGATACCGCGCTTCCTACATGGACAAAGACAACATGGAAAACAATGTTATTTATGACATGAACGGAAATATGATCGGATCAACGAAAATGATTAAGTCTTCCAGTCTGCCGAATGGCATCAATGATTACATGAAGAAAACATACCCTTCACAACCCTATACCCGGGTTTATGAAATCAATCCTTCCACCGGGCAAAAGGGATACATTGTTTGGATGAATGACAGGTGGGTGCGTTTTGATTCCCAGGGAAATTACATGCCGCCCAAATAAGAAATTGTTTTCGAGTGCAGCTAAGAGAGTCATTCCGCATTTTGGAATGGCTCTTTTTTTTGGGAATTATTTCGCCAGCTCGAAAGTGCCTTTCAATCCTTCGGCAGAGTCGCTTCCTATAAATACTTCAAACTGGCCGGGCTCCGCCTGCAACTTCATTTTGCTATTATAAAAAGTAAGGTCTGAAGCGTGCAATGTGAAAGTGACAGTTTTGCTTTCGCCGGCTTTCAAAAATATTTTACGAAATCCTTTCAGCTCTTTTACTGGTCGGGTAAGGCTGCCGGTGACATCATGGATATACAGCTGCACCACCTCTTCTCCATCCCGCTTGCCGGTGTTGGTAACAGTAGCAGAAACGTGGATGGAATCATTGAAATTAAAGTAGGGCTTGTCAAGGTTGAAATTTGAATATTTATACGTCGTGTAACTGAGTCCGTAACCAAAAGGATAAAGCGGGGTGTTAGGTAGATCGAGGTATTTTGAAGTGTATTTATTATTCGCATCAAACGGGCGACCCGTATTTTTCTCATTGTAGTAAATCGGGATTTGTCCCACACTGCGGGGGAATGTAATGGTTAGCTTCCCGGAAGGATTGTAATCACCATACAATACATCTGCGATGGCTGCCCCTGCCATTGTTCCTGAAAACCAGGTTTCCAGTATCGCATTTGCATTTCGATCCAGTTCCGGGATGGCAAGCGGCCGTCCATTCATCAGTACTACAACTACCGGCTTTCCAACCTTTATGATCTCATTAAACAGTTGCTGTTGCATACCGGGTAGCCCGATATCAGCGCGGCTGGCTGCTTCTCCGCTCATTTGCGCGCTTTCTCCCAGCGCCATTATCACTACATCTGCTTTCCCTGCGGCAGCAATGGCCCTTGCCATGTATTGGGTCGAATCATCATTGATATTGCATCCTTTTTCATACACGATCTTTGCATCACTGCCCAGTTTCATCCTGATGCCATCGTACAATGAAATTGCTTTCTTCCAGTCTCCTGCTGCAGACCAGGGGCCGATCATGTCCTGCTGATCATGGGCCAGCGGACCAATCAGTGCAATGGAAGATTCCTTCCGCAGGGGCAGCGCTTCATTTTTATTTTTCAGCAGCACCATCGATTTCCTGGCCACGTCCTGCGCCGCATCAAGATTTTCCTTTCGCATGATCTCATTTTTTTCGCGCTCTGCATCGAGGTAACGGTAAGGATCTTCAAAGAGACCGAGGTCATATTTTATTCCAAGAATCCTTTTCACTGCATCGTTGACTTCATCCATCGAAACTTTTCCCTCTGATAATGACGTCTTGAGATGGTTGTAATAAATGGCTCCCTGCATATCCATGTCAACACCTGCATTCAATGCTTCTTCACCCGCTTCTTTTTCATCTTTTGCGAAGCCGTGCGGAATCATTTCATTGATCGAAGTATAGTCCGTTACTACGAACCCTTTGAATCCCCATTCATCTTTCAGAATTGTTTTCAGCAGAAATGGATTGCCGCTGGAAGGCACGCCATTGATCTCGTTGAAGGAGGTCATGAACGTTCCAACACCGGCATCGGCGCATGCTTTAAAAGGTGGCAAATAAACTTCGCGCAATGTATTTTCAGATATGTCAACGGTACTGTAATCCCGTCCTGCCTCTGCTGCGCCATATGCCGCAAAATGTTTTGCGCATGCTACAATCGTATTGTAATTCCTCAGGTCATTCCCCTGGAACCCTTTCACACGTGCAGCGGCAATCTTTGATCCGAGATAAGTGTCTTCACCGGCACCTTCTGCAACACGCCCCCAGCGCGGATCGCGTCCAATGTCCACCATTGGTGCAAAAGTCCAGTTAATGCCTTCGGCAGCAGCCTCGGTGGCAGCAATGCGCGCAGATTTTTCGATCGCATCGAGGTCCCAGCTGGCCGATTCACCCAGCGGAATAGGGAAAATTGTCCGATGACCATGGATCACATCGTAACCAAAGATTAATGGAATGTGCAGCCGTGTTTCTTCCACGGCAATCTTCTGCAGCTCACGGTTGTATTTCACGGTAAATGCATTGAAGATCGCTCCTGTTTTTCCTGAACGGATGTCTTCCTTATAGTTGCTACGCATCGTTGGTCCCGTAACATCCCAGTCGGAAGTAAACAAGGTCATCTGCCCGATTTTTTCATCGATGGTCATCACTTTAAGGAGGGAATCGATCAGCTTGTCTTTGCGTGACTGTGCTTTCGTGATATTAACAGGTGCACCGAGCACCAGCAGCATGATGAAGCAGGAAATTATTTTCATTGAGGAAATTTATGATGAAATGGAAGTTGAACGGAATGCGCTGCAAATTAAAAATTGATCAGCGATTGTTCATGAAGAATGGCAGGATTACAGCGTGCACCTTCTTTTAATTGGTAAATCCAAGCTTATTCATTGCCACATCAATTTCGGGACCTGACATGAAAAGATCCCATAGTAATCCGGAACGGTAGTTTTCAATCATCACGATGATGGGTCCTTCGTCAATGGCAAGATCAGAATCTGCATACCACCCAGCTGTTGGATTGAATGCATCATAAAAACCATAAGGTCCCCACAGCTTGTCGCCAATTGTATAGTAAAAGAACTTCAGCGCCTCCATGGAATAATCGGGTGTGTAAGGAAAAGACGACAGCGCAGCCGTCGGTGCAATCACTCCGAGATCATTGGTGGGAGAATGGGCAGAATAGCCTGCCTGGTTATCACTGGCCGTCAGTCCCCAGCACTGTTCGCTGTAACCAACATAATTTTTTGGATTGTCAATGCAGTAAGCGCGGTTGATCTGCGTATGGTTCACATTCTGTGTCCAGTAGCTGGCATATTGATCCTGGAGATTATGAGGATCAAATCCGAGGAAAGAATAGTGGGCGAAAAAAAGCGGACCGCCATATGAAGGCCCTAAAGGCAGTGGAAATCCATAATAGCTATTGCCGTTAATGATACCTCCATTACTTGCCCAGCCTTTGTGATAAACTTCGGCATCGATGGTATGTGTGGGAGAAGCCGCCGCCAGCACATAGGTAATGAGCGCTTCGTTGTATCCCCTGATCTGGACATTCATGATCCATCCTTTATCCGGCGACCAGTGCCAGTAGAGGACATCCTGTCCGCCCTGCGTAAACCAGTCCCATTCCACCGTATTCCACAGATCATTGATCTTGGCAATGAGTCCATTCTCCTGTGCATTTAATGGATCAAGAAACTGGCGTGCTGCCAGCAAACCCTGCATGAGGAAAGAAGTTTCCACTAAATCCGCACCATCATCATTTACGCTGAATGGAATTACCGCACCCGTGGTTCCATTCAGCCAGTGTGGCCATGCGCCATGAAAACGGTCGGCAGCGGTTAGGAAATCCACCATTTTTTCCAACCGGTCAACTCCCTCCTGGCGCGTAATGAAATTACGGTGAATGCCGACGAGAATGGCCATGGCACCGAAGCCCGACCCTCCTGTTGTAACCACTTCGCCGGAGTTATTTCTTTCCCGCGCCATGCCGCTAACAGGATGCCCGAAGTCCCAGAAATATTTGAAAGTTTGCTGCTCGATTATTGTCAGCAAATCCTCATCGGAGACGACAGGAAATTTTGGTGTGCTGTCAATGGCGGTATAAAATTCTTTGGTAAATCCATTGAAGACAGCACCGTCCGCAGCTTTCAACTGGTTGATAATGGTGAGGGTGTATTTTTCAAAATGAACCAGTGGCGATAATGCCAGCAGGTTAATTGTTTTTCCACTGTCAGTAAGCGTATAACTGAGCTGAGCAGTTGCGCCTGCCTTAAATACAACTACCGAAGCACTTGAAAGCGTAGTGGGATCAATTGCACGATCCATTTTTATAACCGCGGGAAAATTCCGATCCACATCCGTAACAAAACCATTGCTGAGCAGGTCCTTTCCGGAAACTGTTGCGGATAGTATTTTAAGTGTGGCAGGAATGGTGGTGAAGTTTATGCTGAGTCCTTCGAATGTTTCTCCTCCATTTCCCTGGAGGGATGTGCTGAGCGTCAATTCATAGGTTTGATTATTCTCCAGGTTGGAAACAGGGGTTGCGATTACGGTTTTATTTTCCTGTGAAAAAGAAAAATTAAAAGGCACCTCCGTTCCATTTAAAGAGAGGCTGATGCCGCTGTTCGCAGAATTTATATCGACTGCACTGTTGAAACTGAGTTCGATGGCCTGGTCAACAGGCAAGCCGGTATTAGAGGCACCCGCGGCCAGGTTAAGGTTTTGAGATCCGATAGTAATGGAAGAAACCTGTAGCTCGCCAGCAGGTTCTTCGTGGTCTTTTTTACAGGAAAAAAGGCAGATGGCCAGAACCACCAGGGAAGCAAATTTCAAGAGATGGCCGGCTTTCATGATTAGAGTTGATAAATAATCAAAAGGTTTCTCCGCCGGAGCGAAGAAACCTTTTGTCTTTTTTAAAATGATCTTAATTATTTCCCTGAATTGTACATGAGCGTGATCTCATCCTGGGTTAAAACCTGGTGATAGATCCTCACGTCATCCAGCATTCCTTTAAAGTGGTTTGCATCCGGGTTGGCGTAGTTACCGAAATCGGTATCAGCCCAGAAAGTAGTGCTGGGATCTGAGGCAAAACCGAAGACGAAATTGGGTCCGAGATCAGTTGCACCGGGCTCAAACATCAATCCTGTTGCAGTCGTGAGGGGATCACCGGCAGGCCAGAGGGTAAAGTCATCTGTTTCCATCACTTCGCCATTCATATACATGTTGCGAATACCGGTAGAAGCTTCATAGGTTACCACCACATGTGCCCATTTGCCCTGAATGATGCCTGTAATGCCGCCTGAAGCTGTAAGATCCTTTTCATAGACAATTCCCTGCCAGCCGCCATTGTCCTTACTCATGCCATCTCCGTTGAAGAAAAAGTCATTGGTAACTGTTGGGGTCGCCTGTCCACTAACGGCATAAGAAGCACCGAGCTTGGCATAGTCAAATTTTCCTCCCATTTCAATCTCCATTCCGCGGAAGAAACCTGCTCCCATTACAAAATTTCCTTTCAGTCCGCCACTGGCATTGGTATGACCGAGGGTATCTCCGTATATCCAGAAGCTCAGTGAGAAGTTAGAAGAATTTTCAAGAGTAGCTGCGTTCGGAACCTGGATCAAACTGCTGGAACCGTCAAATGAAGCGGCCTTTCCTGCAGTGGCATTTCTTCCGGTGACATATGTGATGGCTGTCACACTTGTAGCATTGTATGCACCGGTGATGATGTCATCAGCATTGTCATCAAAATTCCAGGCAGCGATGGCTCCGGAAGGAGCAAAGAAGCCGGCAGTTGTAAATGTGCGTGTAGTTGAAGAAAATGATAATCCACCGGATGATTTGATTGCTCCAAGGGTCAGTTCATAGAGGGTTCCGTCTCCGAGCGGGTCAACTGGAACTATAGTTACCGTTTTACCGCTGGTGGATACTGTAATGGGTACATTGGAATTATCGTATTCACGAACCAGCGTGATGGTGCTGGTATTGGCTGTACCGGCATCTACATCGGTAGAAAAAGTAGCAATAATGCTTGCATCAACAGGAACGCCCGTGGCACTTGATGCGCCATTCAAATCAACCCCGCCTGCAGTGAGGGAAGACAATGTGATAGAAGTAGCTTCGTCATCCTTCTTACATCCCACCATCACCGTGGCAAATAGTCCTATTGCCAGCAATGCACTTAAGATCAAATTCTGTTTTTTCATTGTGTTTCTAAGATTTAGTTTAAGTTTTAAAAAATTAAAATTAATGAAATTATAACTGCCACTTACCATCCGGGGTTTTGCGACAGGGTTCCCTGCGAAAGGTCGATCTGTGTTTGCGGTATTGGCAGCAACTCATCCTTGCCTGCATGGAAGCCCAAAGGCCCCAGAAACTGCGTCGCTTTTCCTGTTCTCACGAGGTCCCAGAAACGGTTACTTTCCAGCGCCAGCTCCACTCTTCGTTCCTGGATGATGATATCGCGCAGGGTATTTTGATCGGTCGTGGTAATATCCGGCAGGATGGCATTGTTCCCTCCGCGCGCGCGGGCCCGTACCTGGTTCAGGTAAAGGAGGGCATCCCCCGCATTCCCGTTTTCATTCGCAGCTTCGGCTGCAATCAGCAAAACTTCGTCATACCGGAGCAGGCGGCGGTTATCTCCCCATTGTGTGGCCGGGTTTGTACCCGGTGTCCATACTTTCTGGTTATAACACTCTATCTCCTTGATAATGGTATTGGCGGGCGGATCGGCATACGTGACGTCTGGTGTGGAACCATCGCCGAGAATAGTGATGCCGTCGATGATCTCACCGAGGTAAATGATGGTTGCTTCTTTTCTCGGATCATCGGGTTCGAAGGTGCCCTGCAAATCGAGCGAAGGCCTGTTGAAACCCCATCCGCGGTTCGGCGTGCCACGCACACCCTGCACATTGCCATACTGGTTACCTCCTTTTTCTGTTCCTTCCAGGCCTATGGCTCCCACTTCAAAAACCGATTCTGAATTAAACTGTGCGTCTACGGTGAAGGTGTGATTAAAGTCAGGATCCAATGAGTACAAACCTGAATTGATCACTTCCTCGGCATACTGCAGCGTACCATTGTAATCTTTCTCATAGAGTAACACCTTTGCAAGCAATGCTTCGGCAGCGCCGCGGGTCGCACGTCCCAGGTCGGCAGCAGCGTAACCTGTTTTATCAGGAAGGTTATCCATGGCAAATTGCAGGTCGGTTTCAATCAGGGCATAGACTTCGTCTGCGGAAGTACGCGGCAGATCAAGTTGCGGATCAGTATCGGTAACAATCGGTACTCCGCCCCAGGCGCGCACCAGGTCAAAATAATAGAGGGCACGCAGAAAGCTCGCCTCACCAATGTAGCGGTTACGGAGCGCGCCATCCATATCAATTTCAGCCACTTTTTCAATCACGACATTCGTGCGTTTTATTCCTTCATAAATGGCAGACCACCAGCGGTCGAGCCCGTCCTGAGAAGTGGTGATGGTGAAATTATCATAGGGATTCACATTCGAAGCCTGGTCAGAAGGATTGCTTCCTTTGTAAGCATCATCTGACATGACATCGAGGATGGGATAGCCGCCTGAAAAATAATACCAGTTGCGAAGCGTGCTGTATGCCGCATTCGTAGCCAGCAAGGCATCGGAAGCGGTCTTTGGAAAATCCTGCTGGGTCAGATTTCCCTGTGGCACTTTATCGAGAAAATCGCTGCAGCCGATGGTAAAGAAAAGTGTAAGCAGCAATGTGCTTTTTAAATATGTTTTGATGGACGTAAGCATGTCTCTTACTTTTTAAATTTTAAAATGTCAGGTTAAGTCCGAGTGAATACACCGAGGTAACAGGGTAAACGCCCAGGTCGATTCCGCTTGCAAGAATATTTTCCACACGACCCTCGCCGAAAAGGTTGGTCAGCTTGGTGGAAATTTCAGGCGTGTAACCCGTGTATTTTGTGAGTGTAAATACATTCGTGCCGCGCAGGTAGATCCTTGCCTGGCTCATCTTTATTTTGCTGCTTAATTTCTGCGGGAGTGTGTAGCCGAGGGTAGCACTTCTCAACCGCAGGAATGTTCCGTCCTGCACGAAATAATCTGAAGGCAAATAGTTGATGCCTCCTGCTGAAGGACGCGGTTCTGTGTTGCTGGTTCCCTCTCCATGCCAGTAGTTGACTACATGCTGTTCAAAGTTGTAGAGATCGGGTCGCAGCTCCTCCTTACCATTGTAAATTTCATTTCCGGTTTGCCCCTGGAAATCGAGCGACAGGTCAAGCCCTTTCCAGGCGCCTTCGAGGCTGAAACCATAGATGAAGGTAGGAATGGGTGAACCGATGATCACCCGGTCGAGGCTGTTGAGAACACCATCGTTGTTTACGTCTTCAAATTTCAGGTCGCCAACACCGGAGAGCGTCTGGTGCGGATAAGAATCGAGTTCATTCTGATTTTGAAAAACTCCGATCACATGATAGCCATAGAACGAACCAATGGGACTGCCCTCCTGGCTGATGGTGACAAATGAGCCGTTGCCAATGTCTCCGCCAACAAGGACAGAGTCAACACCGCTGTTTCCACCAACAGACAATACTTCGTTATGAAGGGTAGAACCCAGCACAGCCACGCGAAAATGAAAATCCTTCACATCCTGCGCCCAGGCCACATTGAATTCAAAACCACTGTTCAGCACCGAGCCGGCATTGTACCGCACTTTCGCGCCTTCACCATTTCCGAAATAACCGGGTGTCGAAAGCTGTACGAGGATGTCATCTGTAGTCCGGCTGTAGAAATCAAATTCGCCGGTGAGCCTGTTTTTCAGGATACCTACTTCCAATCCAATGTCTGTTTGATTGGTCGTTTCCCACTTCAGGTCCGGGTTGCCGGTGAGTCCGTATGAAGCACCAGGAATAAAAATTTCTCCGGGTCCGAATACGGTGTTGATGCCATTCAGCACGAGTGCATACTGGTCTTCGTAATTGATCTTTTCATTTCCGATAAGACCCCAGCTGGCCCTGATTTTCAGGTTTGAAAAAAAGGTAATGTCCTGCATGAAATTTTCGTTGATGATGTTCCATCCAACAGCGAATGACGGAAAACTCCCCCACCGGTTATCCGCAAGAAACTTTGATGAACCATCGCGCCGGAAGGTTGCCGTTAAGAGGTAGCGCTGATCATAAGAATAATTCACACGGAAGAGATAGGATATGATGGAGTAGAAATTATTCTTATCCACGCCATTGTTAATAGAGGTGGGAACGATGTTATTCGTATTGAGGTACCAGAGATTTTTGGAATCGCCGATCACATTTTGCGCGGAAGCGCCGAGAAATTCTGAAGATGCTTCCTGCATGGTGTAACCTGCCAGTGCATCGATTGAATGTTTTCCGAAATCCCGGTTGTAGTTCAGCGTATTTTCCCAGAGCCAATTGAGGTTGTGATAATTTCCGACGAAAAGATCATTCAGTTCATTCTGCTGCTGCGGCGATACATAAAAGACAGGTGTGAAATTCCTGTTTTCTGTATATCCCATGTCTACACCAAAGCTGGTGCGGAATGTAAATGATTTCAGGAAATCAACCTCCCCGAATATATTACCGACCAACCGCAAGCCCCTGTAATAATTATTGGAATATTCAAGGTCAGCAAGCGGGTTTCCCACGCCGGGAACTTCTGCATAACTGCCATCCGGATTGTACGGTGCAATGACTGGTTGCGCGCGGTACGCCGCATAAGTAACATTGGGTGCGATCTGCTGATCATAGGGTGCGAAGGTCAGGTTGTTACCGACCTTAATGTTCTTCCACAGCGAATAGGTATTGTTCAGCTGCAGGGAGAGGCGCTCATAACTCGACTTTTCAATGATGCCCTGCTGGTTGTAATACCCAAGGCCCACATAGTATTGCGATTTTTGGGAAGCGCCGGAAACAGAGAGCTGGTAGTTTTGCAGGGGCGCATTGTGAAAAATAAGATCCTGCCAGTCGGTGTTGGGAACTGCATCGAGGTTGTTGTAAGTGCCGGGGGCGAACTGGTTTACATAGTTTGCAAACTCGCTGCCGTTGAGCATGTCAATTTTTTTTGCAAGGAACTGTGTTCCGTATTCAGCACCGAAAGTGACGGTAGGATGGTCCTGCCCGATCTTGCCCTGTTTCGTGGTTATAATGATCACCCCATTCGCTCCGCGTGAACCATAGATAGCAGTGGAAGAAGCATCCTTCAGCACTTCCATCGAAGCAATATCTGCAGAATTCAAAAAGGAAATATCATTGAGGATCACACCATCTACCACATAAATGGGTGAAGAGTTATTGAATGTGCCGACGCCACGCACCCGCACCACGGGCGAAGATCCGGGCTCACCGGAAACACTGGTGACCTGCACGCCGGCTACCTTGCCCTGCAATGACTGCATGGGATCCTGCGATGTGATCTTCGTGAGATCAGCACCGCGGACAGAAGAAACGGCTCCCGTCAGATCGCTTTTGCGCTGCGTACCATAACCTACTACCACTACGTCATCCAGGATTTCAACATCGGGAGAAAGTACTACATCCACCACCTGGCGGTCGCCCACGCTGATGGTTCGTTTCATGTAACCGAGGTAAGAAAAGAGGAGGGAATCCTCTCCTTCATTCAGGTCAATGGAATATTTTCCGTCAACATCGGTAGAAGCGCCCCTCGTGGTTCCCTTCACCACCACGGTGACGCCGATCATGGGTTGTCCATCGTCTTTGGCAGTAACTGTGCCCGTAACAGTTTTGTTCTGCGCAAGGGTAACAAGGGAAGAAAGAGAAAAGAGGACGAGGAGCGGGAGCTTACACTTGTAGAATTTTATCAAGCTGATGTTTGGTTTAGTTCAAGGTTAAAGATATTATATTGTTATCAAAATATGGGACGGTAAAAAGCTTTGAAAACCCATGGTTCTCGGCATTAAAAAGAAGGGAATAAGTGTTAAATACGAAATCGACCTGCTTTCGATACGATATTTTTCTGCTAAAAAGCAACCAGTAAATTGATTCTGGTAAATGTCATTTCAAAAAACGCCCTTAAATTTGCGCCTTCATTGCCCGATAGTATAACGGTAGTACAACAGACTCTGACTCTGTTTGTCCAGGTTCGAATCCTGGTCGGGTAACAATTTAAATATGACCAACGAAATTCCGGGTAACCTCCAGATTATTACAGGAAATATTCCTGTCGATATTTATACCAACCTGCGCTTAAAAACAGGCCTTTCAGCGAAAAGCAAAGACGCAGCAGAAACAGGACTTCAAAACTCTCTTCATTCGGTGATGATTAAAAACGGCGAAGAGGTTATAGGAATGGGAAGGATCATTGGTGATGGCGGTTGTTTTTGCCAGGTGGTTGATATCTGTGTGCTTCCTGAATACCAGGGGATGGGTGCCGGTAAAATGATCATGGAAAATCTCAGCGCTTTCATTCAGACAAAACTGCCGGAGAGTTGCTACGTCAGCCTGATTGCCGATGGCAAGGCTTCTCACCTCTATGAGAAATTTGGATTCAGGGACACGCTGCCTGCATCAAAAGGTATGTACCTGAAGGTGTAATACAATCGCTGCCTAAGGACCATCATTTATTTCTTCGGTTCTCTTTTGGAATTTTGTTCATCCAGTGACAGGCGGTACTTAACACATCCCTGCATAAACGCTGGCCAGTCTGGTATAGCGATCTGCGGATCAATTTTCTCCGGCAAAAGCGACCAGAGCTTCGGATGATGCCAGCATAATTCCTGGCCGGTGCTGTCCCGGTGTTCTCTTATACCGGATCTTAATTTTTTCACTTCTTCCATGAGCTCATCTCTGCTCATTTCGTTTACATCTTCATCCATGAAATGCAAGGTGGGTTAGGTAATGTGCGATTGTTGCCTTCATAGGCACCTCAATTCCGGAGGCCTTCGTCAAGCTCCTTCGCCTGCTTCGTAAATTCTCCAAAGTGCCAGAGAATTCCGGATGGATCATGGAGGAAACATTCGCTGCCCCAGTCATGCCGTTGAATGGGAACGAGCCTGACGTTTTTGTATTTGGTGGTAAGATCCAGTGAAAGCATTTCATTCCAGTATTGTTCCACACTCTCCACTTCCATAAAAATCATCGTATTATCTATCCAGTCTTTGACATAGGCATCCTGCAGATAAAAAGCGAGCCCATTCTTTTTAAACACAGATAGATTGTGTGACAAAACGGTTTCTTCGAATCCGAGGTCTCGGTAAAAACCGCGGGAAAGTTCAAAGTCTCTGGCCCCGATGAAGGGCCGTATAGATCTGGCTTCCTCTTTCACTGTTTCGTTTATTTTCCGAAACTTACTCAAATAAATTGGTGCAAAAAATTTAAGCGCAGGAGAAAGAATGCATTCATTTTAAACTGGTAATCGTCATTGCTGAAATATTATTTTACGGGAAATGACATTGTCTCTTTCAGAAAATGTAAGCAGGTAAATTCCAGGCGCCTGGAGTTCATGTGCGGAGATAATTTCCTGTTGTTTACCCGAAATGGTTTTACTGCTCACTGTTTGTCCGAGGTTATCCATCACCCTTAATTCTCCCTGCTGAATTATTTTTCCAAAATCAATGATACAATCTTCCCGGAAAGGATTTGGATAAAGTGAAAGGTGTAAAGTTGTCCCGGGAATTTCATATGCATTTGTAAGAATGCTGCAATCGCTCTGTGACAGGGGATATAAATAAATGCCATGATCCTCGAAACAGGTTAAGTTCGGTGCATAGCTGCCGGGACCAATGGAAACGCCATAGAATGGCAGGGGTCCATAATTGTTACCTAGTCCTTCAACGTAATAACCGGTAGCATTTCCGCAGGTAATCAGGTTGAATCTTTTTCTGAAGGTCCCGTTTGTTAAAACCACCGAATCAATAGAACCAATGGTAAAATAAAGTCCGGGGCACGGATAAATATCCCCAGCCACCGTATCGCCGATCCCAAGGTTGAAATTATAAGCAATGGTTTCCTGTGTAGTTCCTGAAGGCAGGTAATACACGATTTTGTTTTCCTCCCTCGTGCAGCCGATGTAAGCCCTGGGATAAAATGTTATACTATCGATGATGGGGATCTCTTCCTGTGATGTCTCATAAAGTTTATGATACGCCAGGGGACCGATAAGCGTATCACCTGAAAGGTCAAATGTTTTAAAAATATTTTTGCCCAAACTGATAAACGTCGTCTTCCAGTAGGCGCTGTCAGTTGGGAAAGGAACATAATCCTGGGCATTCGATGCATGGAATAAAAAGGATAACGATGCAACGAAAAGTACTTTTTTCATGGGTAGCATATGATATATTTTTAAGTATGGAAATCCGATCTGCTGAATTTCAATCTCCCGCTTATACAATACTTAAAAGTATGTAAAAAAAACGCGTCAGGATTTTTTATCCGGGAATCCATACTGTCCTGATTTGATTGCACCCTCCCTGCGAATTCTGCATACCTGCTTTTTAATAACAGGCTCCTGCGGTTTCAAAATTTAATTTATCTCACAGAATGAAGGGCGATTTTATTTCCTTCCGTGTCCGCAATGTGCGCCATAAAACCATTTCCTCCCAAAGAAGTTTTTGGCAAAAGAATTTTACCACCAGCAGCTTCTACCCGGGAAAGGGGAATGCTCAGGTCTTCACCAGCGTTGAGATAAACGAGGGTACCTTTCATGGAAGGCTCAAACCCTTCGCCTTCTACTATTCCTCCGCCAACACCATTCTCCATGTCGCAGGGAAGAATGGCGTACTTATACATAGGATGTGGCATTTCCTGGATTTCTTCGCCGTACAATGCTGCATAAAATGCTTTGGCCCTTTCGAAATTTTTCACCGGTATTTCAAACCAGTTGATTGAGTTAGTCATGGTAAAAGTTTTACAATTTATGAAAAGCTTATTTTTTCTTTTTTCGATGACTTCGCAGCACTGTTGAATGCAAGGCAGCGTTCAATCCAGCAATCGAAATCATCCCTGGTTTTCTTCCCGTGCTCACTCACAAATACACATCCCATCATGATTTACCAGTAAAAATCATTTCGCGGCATCTCTTGAGCCGAAGTGCTTCTTCATACACATCCGGACCGATGCGGCACATCATTTTATCCTTTACCACGCCGGTGCACATTTTACCGTTAACCATGAAACACGTTTCGCCAAACATGTATTTCTCTCCCACATTTTCAAGATGAGAAAGTGATTTCCTGATCCGGTCGTTTAGTTTTTCGTTGAATGCCATGGATACATCCTGCTATTGAGCTTCTGCGAAAAATTTGAATCCTGCGAAAAATTTTTTGACACCGGCATCGGATTGCCTCCGCATTACCAGGCCATCAAGCAGTTTTCCAAGCAGTCCGAATTTTACGCTGTATTGGATCACCTGCTTCACTTTTGTCTGGTTGCCAGATGTCTCAAAGGTATAAGTATGTGTCAGGCTTTTTATCGGGAAAGAACAGTCTGTAAGCTCGTAGGTAAGCGTTTCATTTGGTTTGAAGCTGGTCACTTTTTCTTCAAACCAATTTTTGCCGTCAGCCATCATTACTTTTCTTTTTGCACCGAAGCCGGTTTTCTCTTTGGATAACAGGATGGATTTTTTCACGGTCGGATCATACTGGTCCAGCAGTTCAGGATTTGCAAGCAGCCTCCAGACTTTTTCCATCGGGGCATTCACGGTGATTTCGTTGTGTAGCGTGGCCATATCGGTTATTGCGTTGTCAGTGATTTGATATTGGAGAGAATTTGCTGCTGTGCCTTCCGAATGGTTTTCTTCAGCATCAATCCATTCATGATGCGGGCAAAGAATCCTGCCGGTTCGTACCAGGTTTCATTCACCACCCTTGTCGTTCCCTCATCTATTTTCTCCAGGAGGAAAATGAAACGCGTATCATGGAGCATGCTGCTCATGCCCATGCTATCGCTTTCAAGGATCCAAACAGTTCTTTTCAGGGGTTCCATCTCCGCCAGTCTTTCCAGGACGGTTCCTTTCCTGCTCCCGTTTACTATTTCGCAGGTGCGGGTTTCACCTTGTCGGTTCATCCGGCCTGTTGCACTGATAACAGCGGGATTTACTTTCGGAAGCAAACTGATATCTGTAATGACAGACCAGATATCATTGACCGGTGCATGGATGATGGCCTCATTCCTTGCCTGCAGCTTACTCATGATTGAATGATTTTAATTCCACTTGCAATTTGAAAGTACAAACATAAAACAATTCACTTGTAAATTGCAAGTAGTTGCCTATTTTTGTTGCGTGAAAAAGAAAATAATTGAGCAGCGTTCCGATTGCCCCATCAGTACTGCACTAGATATATTTGGGGATAAATGGTCGCTGCTGATCGTCCGTGACCTGGTTTTTAAGGGGAAGAATACCTACGGTGATTTTTTAAATGCGGGAGAGAAAATCGCCACCAACATCCTGGCGGACCGGTTGATGTTGCTGGAAGCCGGTGGCATTATAACAAAACAAAAACATCCCGACAGTAAAGCAAAAATTCTTTATAGGCTTACTCCGAAGGGAATTGATCTTGTGCCTTCTTTGGTGGAGATCATTGCCTGGAGTGAAAAATACCACGAGGTGCATTTACAGGCGAGGCAGTTTGCAAAACAATTGCGAAAGAATAAAAAAGGAGTGATCCAGCAAATCGTAAGAGACCTGAAGAAAGATTGACCCGTTTAAATGTGCAGCTGCAGTCTGTTAAGATCTTTAATGTTCCCGGTGAAACTGTGTATGAGAGGAACAACCTGCAGAATAATAAGCTCAATGTCAACTTATCAGAATTTGCCAATGGAATATATTTTATGGAGGCACGGAGTAAAAACTGGTCAGTGATAAAAAAAGTAATTAAGAACTACGACTTGTTTAGAAATAGTAGAAAGGCCGAATAAGATTTTTAGACCCTCAATAGGAGTGCTCAATATTCATTTTTCCGTACCATTCTCTTATTCCATCGAATACCGTAACTAAATAAATTCCATCAGGTACATTTCCCGGGCTTAACTCCATCGATACTGAATTCAGAATTGGTTCTTCATGAATGCTGATTCCACGTGCATCATAAACCTGAAGGTATCCGGCTGCAATGTTTTTTCCGAATGCAAGTGTAACATGACCAGTAGAGGGATTCGGGAAAAGCGTAAATGCCTTATCAGCTGATTCGTCTCCTGCAAAAGTGGCGGTGCAAAAATTGAAAACGGAAATTTGCCTGGGCGTGAAAGTTAATCCGTTTGAAGCAGTAGAATAGGTTGCAGGAAGCCTGTTAAGTCCGAAGGTCTCCAGGATAGAAATAGTACCCGGAAATTCTGACCAGGTAATCACAGAATCGTAAGAGCAGCCGGAGGTAAATGCTGCATCCAGTTTTATCACCTGCGTGGTATCAAATCCGCTGTATGAAGGATCATGCCCGCTGAGTTGCACCACCAGGTAAGTGGAGTCCATGTTCTTACCGAACCACAAAGGTTGAACTGGCTGCTGCGGATCATTAAGAACAAAGGAATTCAGCAGGCTGCCATCCTGGTCAATTTTAAGCAAAACATTTCCAAAGATTCCTGCGCCAGCGTTTACAGCAACATTCCCAAAAAGTGTAATGGTGCTGTCATTGTTCACGAAGGCATTCAGCAAACCGGTGTTATTCAGAGAAGGATATTCCTCAGACCACAATACGTTTCCGGCTGTATCTAAACTGAATGCCATTAGCTTCAACGGCAGCACAGCATTGCCCTGCTGACCGCAAACTAGCAGCGATTGGTCAGGCATCAGCAGCAACTTCCATTTTTGGGCTGTGATGACATATGGGTTGTTATACCCTGTGCTGAAATATTTTGTATTCCAGATCACCGATCCGTCCGGGTCGAAGCACATCACAAAAATATTTCCCGCTGCAGCCACGAGGGCATAGGTATTTCCATCCGGGTGTTGTACGAGGTCATAGGTCATTTTATCATCAAAGTTATACGGGTGAAAGGGCAGGATATCCACGTAATGGTAAGCGAAGATCACCGAACCCGTTTGTGATACCTTGAAAAGAAAAATATCAAAATCACTGGCCGCACCCGCCTGGTCTCTTCTTCCGAGAAAAATATAATTGCTGTCGCTGCTGCGAACCACATTTGTTACCGGCAGATCAAGATCAATGTTCCACATGACATTGCCGGATGTATCCATCTTTATCATGCTCCCGGCATTCGGGTATTCTGCCTGTACAGCAAATACAAAGCTGCTGCCCGTTTCATCCACCACACAGGATGAAGGCACTGCACCCTCGGAAGAAATACTGTAATACAATTTGTCAGCCCAAAGCAGATTACCCTCCTTGCTCAGCCGGGCAAGATATCCTCCTTCCGGAAGCCACTTTCCCCCGTAGAGAAAATAATCGCCGCCGGGATGTTGCGTAACTAAAACGTTGTCCGTCGCCACTTCCCACAGAAATCCCTTATTGAAAAGCGGCTGGGGAAAAGCACTTCCTGATAAGAGAAAACAAAGCAGGATCAACAAGAGCTTTTTCATGCTTGGATGATTTAGAGCTTGTACTTTCTATCATTCCTGGCTTTGCAACTCAATGAGATCATCAAACAGTTTATCACTGTCTTCATTTGCCAAAGTAATCCATCTTCAATGAAGCTGCTACCATACCTTTCAGCACCTTCAGATCGACATCAGCCAGTTTATTAATGTAGATGCAGCCAGCCCCTGTTTTGTGCTTATCTAACTTTTTAAGGGCTTCCTCATGCCGTTTAACAGCGCCTGTAATGTACAGTGACAGGTTTGCTTTACGTGGCGAGAAACCGACCCGGAACCAATCCACTTCTCTTCCGCTGGCAGGACTTTTCAGCCTCACATACCCAAAACCAATGAGAGAGTTCCCCCACATTTTCGGTTCTTCACCGGTTGCTTTTTTCATTATTTCCAAAAGGACAAAACTGTCTCTGCGTTTTTGTTCATCCTTAATTCCATTGATAAAATCCTCCACGCTTGCAGAAGTAGGTTTTGTTTTGTTTTCAGCCATTTGTGATTCTATTTAGTAACGTTCGTGTACGCTTGTTTTCTCAGCTGCTGCTTTGAACCCTTTAATGTTCGGAAAAATCGGTAAACGATTTTCCATCGTACCGACACAAACCCGTGTTCCTCGTACCGAACCAGATATTTCCTGCTCTATCCTCCAGAATAGTGAAAACATTGTTGTCGCTCAGGCCATCTTTAGTGGTAAAATTGGTAAAGGATTTCCCATCGTACCGGTAAACACCCGTACCATTATTATCCATCTTGCCATCTGTACCCAACCAGATATTGCCTTTGGTATCTTCTAAAATGCACCTGATGTTATTATTTGGAAATCCTGCTTTCCCTGAGAAACTGGCAAAAGACTTCCCATCATAACTGCACACACCATAGTCCCTTGTAGCGAATAAAATATTTCCCGCTTTATCTTCTAAAATACCGCTAACCATGTTGTCGCAAAAGCCATCATCAGTTGTAAAATGAGTAAAGGATGTTCCATCGTACCGGAACACACCTCCATTGTTCCAGGAACCGAACCAAATATTCCCCCTTTTATCTTCAAACATGCATTGAATAATCTGGAAATTATGGGTGTTGTTATACCCGGTATTGTAATCATATAAAAAATTATTCAGGGCCTTGCCATCGTATCGATAGACACCATGGTCATCTGTGGCCAACCAGATATTTCCGGCTTTGTCCTGCAATAGCGCATCAACTGATGTCGCAGGAAAATCGAAGCTGGTAAAGGATTTGCCATGGTAGCGGCAAACACCCGACGAAGTGCCGAACCAAATGTTTCCGGCCTTGTCTTCTATAATACTCAGGACATTATTATTGGAAAGACCCTCCTTTTCTGTAAAATTGACAAAGGATTTTCCATCATAGCAGTAAACTCCTTCACCAGTAGTGCCGAACCAAAGATTTCCCTCTTTATCCATTAAACTACAATGGGTATTATCATATTTGTCCGAGCCCTGGGTCTTTATAATCTTCGAATAAGTTGCAGGAATATCTTTACCCGAAAGCTTTCGTGAATTCCCGCCTGGTTCGTTGCAGGAAGTAATACAAAGAATTAACAGCAGGAACCAGGTCAACCGGTGTAAACAATACTTCCTCATTAGTTGGTTGCTTTGTTGTTGAAGTACAAAGTCCAGATGTCGCCAAAGCAGGGCCGCATCAGGCTATTAACAATAGCTCTTTTATTGTGCTATCTATAAATCATCAGTTACCCTTCTCCTCATCCAGCCAGCCACCCGTGAACCCTGCCTTCTTTAATCCCGCCACGATGTAGGGATTTTTTTTCATCAGGTTCCAGACAAAACCATTGCGGTAGTTTTCAATCTGAATTACGATCGGTCCTTCGTCAATACCGAGGTAATCGCCATCCACCCAACCGTGCTCTCCATTCTTGTTAATGACTGTTGGATTAAAAGCATCTTTAAAGCCGTACTTGTCATAAATCTTATCACCATACTTTTTATACATCGATTGCAGTGCAGGAATGCAGATCTCCGGTGCGAAAGGAAGTGACCCCCCGGCCGCAGTAGGTGCTATAGTACCATCATCGGTGAGATAAAACTGGGCAGCGCCCCTCGCGCCATAGCCCATGAAGGAGACGTTGGGATTCTGTTTATCATCGTTGCCGGGCCCGTCGCACGCTGTCAGTCCCCAGGTCGTAGAATCATAGCCTGCAAATCCCGCCGGGTTCATGATGCAGTAACTGCGGTTGGCATAAGTGGCTCTCCGTGAATTTTCAAAATAATCGATGCCTTTGCTCCGCATGTATTCATCCTGTATGCCTTTGAAGTCGATGTACATGTGTGAATACTGGTGGCCGAAAAGCGGACCGAAGTTTACCATCTCCTGGCCGTGGTACGTTGCCCATTGGTAAGTATCCGTCCAGCTCTTCCAGCTTGATGCCGGAATGGTATGCGTGGGAGAACCGAGTGCCATGATGTAGATGATCATCCCTTCATTATATCCCCTCCATGAAACATCGAGGAAATTACTTTCAGGATGCCAGCCCATGCTCATCGTTTCTTTCCCATTCATCGCCCAGTCCCATTCCACATTCCTGAAAAGTGAATCTGCCAGCGCGCGGATCTGCTGCTCGGTGGGATCGTTGCCATCAAAGTAGCTCTGGCAGGAAAGGATGCCCGCCATCAGCAGTCCGGTGTCGATGGTGGAGAGTTCTACATTTTTAAAACGTACACCGGTTTGCGGATCGATGAAATGATAGAAGAAGCCGCGGTAACCGGTGATCCCGCTGATGTCATCTCCCATTTTTGCGCCGTTAAAAAATTTAAGGGTGATCAGCACACGCGCCGCTGCCTGTTGCCTGGTAATATAACCACGCTCCACTCCTACTAAATAGGCTGTCAGTCCAAACCCTGTTGCAGCAATGCTGGAAAAGCTCTGCGACGGCCAGCGATCAGGAATATTTCCATTTTCCGGAACAGCAAGGTCCCAGAAAAAATGAAACGTCCGTTCGGAAAGTGAATCAAGAAAAGGTGTTGCATCCGGCTGCGTCGTGGCTTCTTCCGTTTTCACTTGTTTCTTCTGCGTACAGGAATAAAAGAAAAATGACAGGAGGAAAAAGGAAACCAAAGGGAGCAGGACTCCGGGTTTCGTTTTGACGGGAAGCACTAACATCTGGCGGGGTTTCTTTTGCCGATAAATGTAATGCATCTGTGAAGGAAACCGGAAAAACGTTCTGTAAAAATTGCCTGCTTTTAATGGTAAGACATTCCCTCAAAAAAAATTAAAAGAAAAATCCAGCCATCAAAGCATCCACACCACCGATTATTCCATAAAAAAAATCAAAAAATCTATCTTGTTGCGGCCAACGGTTAAGTGAACATTTAAAGAAATTACCAGTCATGCAAATAGATGACACCATTAAAGACATCACCATGTGTGTGGCCCGTGGCGTGGAAGGCATCGCCGCATTTATTATTGCCGTGGCTGTATTGCAGGTGGTCTTCAGTTATTTCACCAATATTATTAAGCCGGCGCTCCGTAAAACCAACGAAGAGATCCGCCTGAAGTTCGGCAGCTATGCAGCCGTTTCACTGGAGCTTTTGCTTGGAGCAGATATCCTGAGCACAGCCGTCGCGCCGAGCTGGGACGACATCGGTAAGCTCGCCGCAATAGCAGTGATCAGGACAGGATTAAATTATTTTTTAGAAAGAGAGCTTACAAAAGCAGCGCAACGGAACAGCGAACGGATTTAAATACCTGCAACTATCCTTTGATCAACCGGTAATTCTTAAACTCCCCGATGTGCCAGCCGGTTTTCTTATAGACGTAATTCAGTGCACGCCGTCGCAAAGATTCTTTTTTTGCTTTTGCAGGATCAAAAGTAAATTTCCAGTTGAGCCGTGCAATGCGGTCTTCCATCACTTTGGGATGTGAGCCGGTAAACAAAGCGACAGATTCCACATTTGAAAAATCAAATTCTTCGACCACCGGAATATTTTTCTCCATCCACTGGTCATCATGCCACAACTTGTGGAACTCGAGCTGCTTCCGCTGCATCGCATGCGGTGATTTCACCCAACCATAATGATAAACGGTGGCATCCACATAGATGCAATTCAGCTTTTCATTGTTCCCTTTCCTGAAACTGATCGCGTCCCTGTAAGAATAAATATCGCTGCGGTTACGCACAACGCGAATATCTTTTCTCTGCCAGTGGCGTGAATCGGCTATGTAATCATAAGAGCCATAGAAATTGATGTAATCGAAAACCAAACCGTCGACGCGCTCGTCATCCCTGTACTTTAGCATGGCCGCACTGATCTTATCCAGGTCTCTTTCATGCATCACCTCATCTGCCTGGATGTAAAATGCCCAGTCACTATCCGGTGAAATTGCATGGAAAGCCTTATCAGTTTCTACAGCAAGCACACGGCCACCTTCCCGCAATGAATCATCCCACACCGTTTCAATGATTTTTAATTTGCCAGGTGAAATGCTTTTGATGTATTCAATGGTCCCGTCTTCAGAATTACCCACGGCAATTAGAAATTCATCGCATACGGGAAGAATGGAGCGAACCGCTTCGAGAATCGGATAATCAAATTTCAAAGCATTCCTGATAATTGAAAACCCTGATACTTTCATGCGAGGTGTTTGCCTGAAAAAAGAAATTGCAGCAAATTCATTTGCCCATTATAAGCAGGCATCATGGTGGTAAAAATAGTTTTATTCAGATTTATATTAACCTGTTTATAAGACAACCCTTAAAGCCAGTTCTAATTTTTGTTCAGTGAAACAAATTTCCCTGGTCAATACATTTCCTTAACCATTCAAAAAACAGAAAATTTTAACTTGCAAATCTTAAAAAATAACCATCAGAATGAAAATTCATGCACTGGCCCTCTGCACCCTTAGCTTACTCCTTTCCTTTTTCAATGCTTCCGCCCAAAAGTCAGATAAAGTTTTAATGACCAATGGGGTGGAGTATGAAGGAACGGTTACGAATGTGAATGGTGACAGCATATCGTTTATCTACAAAGGTGAGAACCTTGTCTATCGTTTTCCAAAATCCAAATTATTCCGGATAGAGTTTGCCAGCGGCCGCACAGAAATATTCAGCGTGGAAAATACCGCGACATCCAATCCCTCCCCGGCTGCAGCAACAAATGGATCTGGAAATACCGAGATGGGAGCGCCCGCTGATCCTAAATCCGTAGCCGTTCTTCCTTTCCGGTACATGAATGCAAATGGATCGGACAACGAAATGGGATATTCCGTGCAGCAGGAATTTTACCAGCAGGCCACAGCGCTCGGAAGTGGCTACAAATTCCAGGATCCTTCCAAAACCAATGCTACCCTCCTTAAAAAAGGGATCAATGCCAATGAAATTCGCGCCTATTCCATGGATGAGCTTTGCAGCATTCTTGGAGTTGCTTATGTAGTTGGGGGAGAAGTGAAGATGAGCGATAATGGTGCAAGCGTCAGCAGCAATTCAAATAATAACATCAGCACCAATAAAAAAGGAGAGATCAATTCTTCAGGGCACACCAGTGCAACCGCTACCAAAGAATACCAGACCAATGTTGCAATTTCCGTTTATTCAGATAAGGGAGATCGTGTTTACAATGGATCCAAACAATCCTTCTGGGAAACAACAAATGCCTATAAGCAGTCCATTGCCTACCTGCTTAAACGAACTCCTTTTTACAGTAAATAGGTCTTTCAGGATTTATTCTCCCATGATGGCTCCTGAAGCTCTGAAATGCAACTTCCCGTTGCTTAATTCATCGGAGGAACCTATTTTTATAATATCAGTTAATAAGTGAAAGATAAAAGAAGATAAAATGGAAGATACCACGAAAAAAGTGACACATACAGAAGAGGAATGGAAGGAAATGCTTACGCCCGAGCAATACAGGATCCTCCGGAAAAAAGGTACGGAGCCGCCAGGTTCAGGAAAGTTTCTTTTGAATGAAGAAAAAGGAGTCTATACCTGTGCTGCCTGTGGAAACGAGCTTTTTACTTCTGATATGAAGTTTGATTCACACTGCGGATGGCCAAGCTTTGACAGGGAAATTCCCGGCGGAAAAATTGAAACGCACCGCGATACTTCTTTCGGAATGATCAGGAAAGAAATCGTTTGCAACCGCTGCGGTTCACACCTCGGACATCTTTTTGATGACGGTCCCACAGAAACCGGTCTGCGCTACTGCGTCAATTCCCTTTCCCTGGATTTTAAGAAAAAGGAATTGTAATCCGCGTCCGCTGCTAACCGTGAATAAGGGAAGGAATCACTGATTTTGGTAAGGAATAATTTCAGTTGCACCGTTGTGCTTTCAATGCACAACAATCACTTTTGCAACCGCATGTTCATCTCCTGACCTCACGTTCATATAATACGATCCGGAAGGCAAATCACTGATGTTGATGTCCGATACATACATGCCATTGGGGATGGGAGACTCATACCCCGATTTCACTACTTGTCCGGCTAAGTTTTTCAGCTGCCAATCAATTTCATGGGCAGGCAAAGTAGCCATGAAATAAATTTTATCCTGCGCAGGATTCGGTGTCACCTTCAGCGGAAGCGTAAAGGAAGAAAATGGTGAGCTGCCCGTATAATAACTGCTGTCCAGCAAAATATCCTCATCTCCCTGCTGGTAATCGGTCACCCAAAAACGGCACGACATCATTTCACTCGTCGTAGCCTCACCCGCCGAAACATCTTCCGGCGGATTACTTGGGTTGTTGGGGTTGTTGACGGTATTATCAAAAACAGCTGTTCCAAAGATCTTTGCACCGGCGGGTATCTTGATGATCTTCGTGAAGAAATAGCACATCTGCCAGTCGAAATCCCAGTGCGGTATGTAAATTAAATTGGTTGTATCGCCGGGCGCTGTCACCATGAATACTTTCCACGAAGTTCCGAACAGGTGACAATGCGGCTGCAGGGCGAGCAGGGAAAGATCTGTTGTAAACGCCTCCGACTGCTCATGGAATGTTTTCACCTGGTTCGCCGGGATATACAGGGGACCATCGGTAAGGGAAGGGGGATGCCAGTAGAGGTATCGCGGAACGGTAATTTCACGTATGCTGCTGCTGTCGGCTTCGGTGAATTTTAAATTGATTTTGGTACTGTCCGTTTTTCCAAGACTGTTGGGCGCATAATGAAAAGCTATTACATAGTCAGTACCCGCCGGAACTTTCAATCCCATGTTGGAGGGAAGTGTGAAAAGACTGCTTCCAGGTGTCCATCCGCCAAGCAACTCTGCATATGGACTGTAAACACCACTGCCGAAGCTTGCAAAACCAACTCCCGGGTAAATAGAATCATAGATCGCCGACTCATCCGAAGTATCCTGGTAAACGAAAAGATGGTGCACCATGGAAAAATCACCCGGTATCACCTCCATCTGGTTGATGTATTTGGTAACCGGTAAATCTGAGTGCACAACAAAACTGCGGAAATCATCTTCTGCAATACTAACTGTATAATGCGGCACCTCTATGGTTGCATCCACCTGCTGCATCAGCGATAATCCATTGTATGTGGGAGGCGAAGGCTGAAGACTTACATCGCCGAGCAACATTCCCCCGTCCACCCAGCTGTTAATAGCAGCAATTTCACCTGCAGTTAATACTTTTTCATCCCTGAAATGACTGTACCCGGGATCAGGTGGCCATGGCGGCATCTTCCCTGCATTTACATCTACCTGGATGGAAAGTCCATAGTTAACGGCATCGTCATAGGTCATTAAAGAAAAGGGCGCGATACCGCCATCATGGTGGCAGGTAGTGCAATTGTCATATAGGATTGCTGCAATTTGTGTGCTCCAGTCAGCCTGCGAAAATGCACGGTTAAATAAAAGCAAAACCAAACAAGCTGTAGTGTAAATTTTTATCATAATTGCAGTAGCACAAAAATATCACAAATTCATACGTGAATGACAGCTGTCATCTAATAGCTATCCCCATCGGGACCATTATGACTGCTGTTTAAGAAGGTCTGTTGAAATGGCGCACCGCAGTTGTAAGCACAGGCGAACCATCAGTGAAGATCAAAAGTCCTCACAAAGTCGCGGTTCGGTGATTCCGAATGACAACCCGTGCAGCCGCTCCCTTTGTTTGAAACAGCTCCCGAAACCGTTCCGTTTTCCTCGTACTCGCCCCACAACCAGCCATCCGCCGCGTATTCAGCCGCCGGATCTTTTTTCATGATCACATAATAGATGAGTGGTTCCGCAGGATCAGCATAGATCTCTTTCACAATCACAGCACCTTCGGGGAATGAAGCGCCCAAAGGTAATTTGCCTGTTGAATCCAGCGATGCCTGCGCTATTTCATTGAACTTTATCCGCACAAATCCATGCGGACTGTCACCACCTGCGGGAAGAATGGAAAGGTCATTTTGGTAATACGTGTAACCGCTCTTGTACACTTCTGCAAACAACGAGGCATCATCCGGAGAAAATGCTTTATCGCTTGTGCACGATTGAAGGATGACAATCACGGAAAGCATTCCGGCAAGTAGCAGGATGATTGGTTTAACCATGAAGAAAAATGTTTTGCATGATCATCATTGCACGTAAGCCGCTGCAGCTCCGGGAATAGAAAGATCTGTCATTCGCTGTACAAAAGCAATGACACTGCTTTTCGCCGGCGAAGGTAAAGGAGACGCTGAAAAATCCGCCTCACCTGTTGCCGTGGCCTTTGAAGAGAGTAATTGCCTTACTACGTTTTCATTGTCGAGCGTGCGGCCACCATTTTCACCACGCTTTATGGTCGTGCTTTCATGTGCTGATATCAAAGCAAAATTTACCAGGCAGTCAGCATAGTCTCCTGCCAGTTCATAACTGATATGTATGTTTTTTCCGGGCTGCTGTTCCACTTTCAGGCTTTTGAATGTTACTGCAGCATTGGTCTTCAGTGCTTTTGAAAGCGCCTGCTGCAGCGCGCTCCTGTCTGATCCTACAAATTCCCTGCTGCCGTTCACAATTATTTGCGGAGTATAAATGCTTTGCGGGTGAAGTTTTTCAGCATAGGCACGCTGCCTTTCTGAAAACTTCGCATCACTGAATGGATCCGACCAACCAAGCCGGTTCCAGTAATCGACATGAAATTCCATGGCAAAGATCCGCTGATGCTGCTGACTCGCATTGGCGATGGTTTCGCTCAGCAGTTTATCCGCTGCCGGACAACTGGAACAACCCTGCGAAGTGAAGAGCTCGATCACAGCGACTGGCTCATAGCCACTACCGAATGATGGAGGTGATGAAACTGAATGTCCGGACAGGGAGGCGATAAGAGCGACCACAAGAAGAAGCATGGACGTGAAATTTACGTTTTATACAATTGGTTCCCGCGCGTAGCAGATTTCTTCCTTCAACCGCTCCATTTTCATTCCATTTTTTCAAGCTGTGATTCAAATACAATGGTAAAACAGTCTCCAATTTTCCTTCCACTATTTTTTAGTAGTCTGATATGGTCCCGCAAAAAAAAGCCCCGGATTTTTTCCGGGACCTCATCACTTATTTGTTGGCAAATGAGCGCATCAACTATTTCATCAGTACTATTTTCTCTGCACAGGAATACGCAGCGCTGTTTAATTGAATGTAATAAATGCCCGGTGCCATTTTTTCCCCGTGAAAGATGAAATCATGGATACCGGGGGAAAGCATTCCTTCCGCAAGCGTTTGCACATGATTTCCTACTGCATCCCTGACTTCTATGATGCCGTATCCATTTTCCTTTGCTGTATAACGGACGTGGCTCACATCAGAAAATGGATTGGGAAAAGATTGCAAAGAACCCTTTGGCTGCTCAGCATTATTTCCGGTACCGGTGCTGATGCAATTGCCTTCCAGCGCTTCATAAAACTGGTTGATGGCAATGTTGGCGCAACGGTCAATTATTCCCGATGGCCATTTAATGATGATGGAATCAATGATCGTTGCATTTCCCAAACCAAATTCCAGGTTCAGAGAATTCATGGCATTGAAAGAATTCTGCGCCGATACATCACGCAGCTGCCACACCGTGTTCCCATTGATCGTTGCTTTCAGGCGAACCTGCGCACCGATGGCCGATTTATTGGAGGTTACTCCCGTTAAATGAATATCCACCCAGCCATTGCCATTTGCCAGTTGATTTTTGTACAGGCCATGAGCAGAGGATGCCGCTGTTACAAAAAGATCAACATCACCATCCTTGTCATAATCTCCTGCAGTTACAGAAAAGCTTGAATTTCCGGGTGAAGGGACAAATGGCTCATTCGTAATTTTCGTGAATACGGAACTTCCCTGCATGATATTATTCTGGTAATACCGGTTATCAATACCCGCATCATTTATGACGATGCAGTCAAGGTCACCGTCATTGTCAAAATCCTGCCAGGTGTTGGCGAGTGAAACGTCATCGTCTCCCACGATAGGACCGGCATCAGCAGCAGTAAGCTTTACATAGGTTCCATTGTCGTTCCTGTAAAAATCATTCGGATACCCATCGTAAAGATCGATTCCGACATAGTTGGTGACATACCCGTCGAGGTCACCGTCATTGTCGAAATCAATCCAGTTCCATACCTGGCCATCACGTTTATCCGTGCTTAAGGGTGAAGGAATGGTGTTCGTAAAAGTGGAAATCCCTGTTTCGCTCAGCTGGTTTTCATACATGTAATCCACTTCCACAATTCCCGTAGCAGGACCCGACCCGATGAATACATCCAGGTCACCATCCAGGTCGTAATCGTTCCAGGTGCCAACGGTGTACGGCTTCTCACAACAGGTAATGAGCGTGGTATCGATCCGCGTAAAATTTCCTCCGCCATCATTGTGCAGCAATTTATTGCTGTCGGTAATACCGGCGAAATTAACGGGGGCTGCGATCAACAGGTCGGTCAATCCGTCATTATCATAATCACCCCAGGCCGAACTCCATCCCCGTAATTTTGTCGGATCTGCAAGCGGCCCCGAGAGATCCTGCGTAAAAGTTCCGTTCCCGTTATTAATGAAGAGTCTCGAGCCGAAGCTGAAACCGGCAGAGATAAAACAATCCGGGTCACCGTCATTGTCCATGTCGGCCCAGGTGGTGCCGAGTCCGCCCGCAATGGATATCCCGCTCTGAGTGGTGACATCGGTAAAGTTTCCGTTTCCCTCGTTGTGAAAAAGCCCGGCCCTTGGGATAAACAGGTCGAGCCTTCCATCCATGTCGTAATCCACCCAGGCAGCCCCCGTATAAGTGGTTTGGGCCGCGCTGCTCACAATGGGATTCGAAGCATCTGTGATTTTTGAAAAGAGTTGTGCTTCAGAAATCAAAGGCAGAACGGGAAGCAGCAGGAAGAGTAACATCATTTTTTTCATACGCGAAAGTTTTTGGGTTAAAATTTTTCACGTAAAAAGCCACAGTTTAAAGTCAAAAGGGTTCTATCCGATAAGACTTTACCTGATTTTATACTTTTTCAAATGGAAACAGGGATCAGAAATAAGAGGAACCGCGCTTTCAGTTCACGAGTATCTGCTGGTGGTACCTTTTATATTCAGAGGGCGACATGCCCGCATACTTTTTAAAGGCAGCATTAAAGGTGGCCTTGTTGTGAAACCCGGAATCAAAGGCGATGCTGAGGATCTTTTCATTCTCGTAGGAAGGAGAAAGCAGCAATCTCCTCGCTTCATTGATGCGCCAGGTGTTGATGAAATCCGCATAGGTTTGATGCAACAGCTCATTGATCACCTGTGAAAGATGATGTGTAGAAAGACCGACCCGCTGCGCCAGCTGCTGGATCTTCAGCTCACTGTCGAGGTAGGGCTTCTCGAGTTCCATCACCTCCAGCAGCTTTTGCAGGGATTGCTTCGCGTCTTCTTCCTTCAAAGAAGACCGGGCATATTTCGCAGGAGTGGTTTTCCCGTTCCCGGTAAAACCGTAGCCGTGAAATATTACCGGTTGCCTGAATCCAAGGTATCCGACCATATAAATAAATGCAGACATGGCGACAGATATCAGGTAATCGTATTCCAGCTGGAGCAGCTGCATCCAGGCAAGCAGCCAGTAGCTGGCACTTGCCACCGCAAAGCCGGCATAAAACCAAACCACTTTTTTCAGCCAGCCATGTTTGTTCCATTCTTCCTTTGTGGCGTACTGGTTCAATTGCGATCTGTCCCGTCGTAGGAACAAGATCATCAGCACACCATAAGCGATCAGGCTCAGGTTCGACAAAACAATCCAGCCCATCGAAACGGTATCGACTATTTCCCGGTAGGAGAAAAAATAATTTCGCAATGCCTCTGTCCTTCCAAATATATTCCTGATAATAAACGGAATTGCCCAGATAGATCGCAGGAAAAAAGGAATGTAATGGAGCAACTTTTCTTTTTTGCTTACGGGTTGCTCCAGTTCACGCAGGTAGAGATAAGTAAGCGGACCGAAGAGAAAAACCAGTGGCTCCGTCCAGCCGTTTACCCATACATATTTATTCGCAAAACCGGTCCAGAATGAAACATAATACAGCAGCAGGATGGAAAACAAGAGAATGTCACTAGCAAGAAGTCTGGTAGCTTTCGTATTTCCTTTTTTATTCTGGAAAAGAACAATGGAAAGAAACAACCCCTGCACGGCAGCCAGTGCAAATAAAGTAGTCCAGTGGTCGAGTGATACCTGCTCCATGGGATGGTTCTTATTGCAATTTTCAAAAATTCGGGGAGTGAAAATTTTCCATTCGTCCAACCAATTTCAATATTCGACAAACGCCAACAGTGATCCTGAAAGAATACCTGAAGGACCGTAGGCCAAAACCATTTTCCTTTCTGTTTTTAGAATACTAAATTTGCGCCTCCGAGACCTAAAAAGCTCAGGGCCCATAGCTCAGTTGGTTAGAGCGTCGGACTCATAATCCGCAGGTCCCAGGTTCAAGTCCTGGTGGGCCCACAAGAATAAATATTGTCTTCGCTTTTCAAAGGCTTAATTACGGTCTTCGATTGATTGATACAACAGAGGTACCACCACGACCTAATATTCCGCATATTTCTTCCGTCCGTGTGATTCGCCTTATTGAGTGAATTATAAAACAATAACTTTAGTAGTTTCTTCAGTTGTTCCTGTTTTTAACCTTAAGAGGTAAACACCCGCTTCCAAAGTATTCCGGCTAAAATTGAATGAATGGTTTCCCGCATCGAGGTTTTCATTCGCAATCGTTAATACCTGCTTTCCATCCACCGTAAATAGTTGAAGCAACACCTGTGCTGGTTCCGTTAATGATACGTTTATCGTGGATTCATCCTGCACGGGATCAGGATAAACGGTAAGAGAAGGTTCCGCTGATGGTTCACCTGGTAATTTGAATAGTGCGGTGGTGAAGGAAGAGGGGGCGGACCAGACAGAAGTAACATGGTCAGCGGCGTTGCAGACAGTCTTCACGCTAAAAGTATACGTAGTGGCTGGGGTAAGACTTTTTACTTTTTTGAAATTGCTCATGGAGGAAAGAATCGTTTGCTGATTTCCCCCATTCTCCCTGATCTTTATAAGGTATCCGTCGGCCCCGGGTACTTCAAACCATGTCAGCTTGGCCGAGGTTGCCTGGATATTGGTTGCAATCAGGCCCGCAGTAGGCTCACATACAGGACCATTGCCGGGGGTGAATTCGAGCACTTCCAACCCGTTATCTTTCGCCGTATAAAAAACGCTGTCCTTAACATCTATGGAAACGATGCTGCCTGTAACATCTGACCCGGTAAATGCGGTAAGAAACAGGTGCGCCTGCGAAGACACGGCAAAAGCATTCACCGTTGCCGAATGGGATAGGTACAATACATCATTTGCATATGAAAATGCAGCTTCTCCGAAATTACCACTACCGAAAAAGGTGCTGTCAGCAAAAAGAAATTGCGGGGAATTAGGGTTACTCACATCGTACGTGTCAAAGCCAATGTAAGTGTGAGAGGCATCCAGCCACGGTAAAAAGATCCGGTGTTGAATGGTGTCCGCTGAAATTCCGGAATTGTTGGGATGACTGGGTTGAATAGCCCCGGTAAATACGGGATGTGCCGGATCGGAAATATCAAAGATGTCAGTTGACGTTGCAGTTCTTACAAAGAGCGAGTGCTGATCGATACTCATCTCTCCTGCTCCGCCAAATCCTGCATCGGGAACGGTGACGCTGTCAACAACATATGGTAAAGAAGGATTGGCAACGTTTATTACATAGACCAACGTGATGCCCGACAAGTAAACGTAGGGACCACCGGGTTCGATCTCACCATTTAAGTAGAAAGCAGTTGCCGGAATATTGGTTGTACCCTTTAAGACGGGTGCACTGAAATCTGATACATCATAAATAGAAAATTCTCCATTGTTCCCTGCCGCGAGGTAAGCAAAGTGAGTCTGAACGGCTACGTCGTAGCCATTTCCACCGGGATAAGTAGTATGTGAAACGAGGGCGGGCGGTTGATTCGGATTTGAGACATCATACATGGATAATCCATTCAGTGATACAGCGAGGTGGTTATCGATGTATTTCATATCAAGAACCGGGCTCGCAGTGAGGAACGATAATTCCTGGATGGTTTGGGCTTGTAACGCATAGATGCAAACCAGGAATAATAGGGAGAGTGTAATTTTTTTCATGTTAAATCATTTTTCGGTGATTAATTTAATGTGGAATTAAAATTATGGAAGCGCTGTAAGCACTGTATGGCTTGTGATCATTTCTTACATAAAGCGGGCCTGTCTTATGAATGAGCGTTTATTTCCCGGCTAACAAATGTGATCGGACCCACTGATAAGAAAAGGGTTGCTGGCGAAATAATAACATATAAATGTTTTGGTAAGTGTAAATCTGTAATCATCTGTTTTAAAATACTTTCGATAACCCAAATTTAATTGCGTAATAAATTCCACGCTTTACCCTTCAGCTCCCAAAATGGTCCCTGATGGCTTCCTGGTAAGAAAGCTGCAGGTTCTGCCCGTCTTTTATGGTGTATTCTAAGAACGGAAAATTATATTTGGTCGTCAATTAACTACCCTGCACCAGGCAACCCACATACGGAACATCATCTTCGACTACGGCGGTGTAATCATTGATCTCGATTATAACCTGACAGAACAGGCATTCATAAAGCTCGGTGTACAGGATTTCAATTCGCATTTTAACCAGTTAAAGCAAACCGCCCTCTTTGATGATTTTGACCGAGGAAAAATTTCCGAGGGAGAATTCCGCAACCTGCTGAACCTGCAGTTAAAAACACAGTTTTCAGATGAGCAGATCAATGGCGCATGGAATGCCATGCTGCTGGGAATAGAAACAAAAAAATTTAAAATCCTCAGTAAACTATATCCTGATTTTAAAACCTACCTGCTGAGTAACACCAACATCATCCACCTCAAATGGATAACCCAGTATCTCATCAGGACACATGGGCGCGCAAGTCTTGACTCCCTCTTCGATAAGGTATATTATTCATTTGTTGTGGGCCTGCGCAAACCCGACCCGGGAATTTTTTTAAAAGTGATCGAGGACAACAGCCTCAAACCGGCGGAAACACTTTTTATTGATGACAACGCGGAAAACATAGCCGCGGCCAGGAAACTGGGCCTCCGGGCTGAGTTATTCATCCCCTCGCAGGACCTTGAAATGTTTCTCGAAAAGCAATTGTACCCCAGCTTCAGCGAAGAACCCCTCGCCTGAGTGCCCGGCACCCTTCGCGTTGGTAAGTTTTCATTTTCCGGGCAACTGTTTTATAAATTCAGACTGCTAATTTCACAGTTCATATGCCGGACATGATTTCTGAAAATGTAGTGGTTATTGGTGAAGTGGTTTACTTTCTGCTGGTGGCCTTCGTCGCTGTTCGCATCATCCTGGATACGCAGGATTCACAGAAAACCGCCTCCTACCTGCTGATAATTATTTTTCTTCCCATTCTTGGAATGGTCATCTATCTCACCTTCGGCATCAATTACAGGAAACGAAAGCTCTATCGTGACAAGCAAAAAGAAAATGAGGCATTGCTTCAGTCAGTCAAAGGCCGGATCATTAAAGAAACCTACAATAACCTCGTCGAACACGAGGAGCTGCTTCGCGGAAAAGAAGACCTCGTGAATTTGTTGATGAATGATATTTGTTCGCCGCTGACGAATGACAATACCTGCAGGCTGCTGATAAATGGTGAAAATAAATTCCCCGTAGTAATGGAAGCCCTTGAACAGGCAAAAAATCACATCCACATCGAGTATTACATTTATGAGGACGATGTAATCGGTAACCAGGTAAAGGACATACTCATTCGCAAAGCCAGTGAGGGCGTGAAGGTCCGTTTCATGTACGATGACTTCGGAAGTCATGGCATTAGAAAGCGGTTTGTAAAAGAATTAAGAGACGCAGGAATAGAAGTATCTCCCTTCTACGAAATAAAATTCTTCTTCCTCGCCAACCGCTATAACTACCGCGACCACCGGAAAATAATTATCATCGATGGACATACCGCCTTTACCGGTGGTATCAATGTCTCCGATAAATACATCAACCAGCCGTCGTCAAAATTATTCTGGCGCGACACGCACCTGATGGTTTCGGGAGAAGCAGTTTACATGCTGCAATATCTTTTTATCTCGAACTGGAATTTTTGCTGTGAGAAGCTCGATATGATTCCGGAGTATTTCCCGCCCATGCCGGAACTTCCGCAAAAAAAACTCGTGCAGGTTGTTTCCAGCGGTCCCGATTCTGACCGCGCAAGTATCATGCTTGCTTTCTTAACTGCCATTGCTACCGCGAAAAAGACGCTGTACATCACTTCGCCTTATTTTGTCCCGGGTGAAACCATAATTAATGCACTCGTAAAAGCAGCCCTGAGCGGCGTGGATGTCCGCCTCCTCGTTCCGGGGGAATCGGATGCACGCTTTGTAAACTATGCATCCCGCGCCAACTACAGCGACCTGCTGAGTGTAGGTGTCCGCATCTGGCAATACCGGAAAGGGTTTGTTCACGCCAAAACACTTACGGCAGATGATAAGCTTTCCATGATCGGTACGGCAAACATGGACTACCGCAGCTTTGACCTGAATTTTGAAGTAATGGCCGTGATCTATGATCCTGAGTTCTGCCTGGAGCTCAAACAAACTTTTCTTGCCGATTTATATGACGCAGAAGAGATCAATGCTGAAGCCTGGAACAACCGCAGCAAGTTCACCCACTTTGTGGAATTGGGTGCAAGGCTCGTGGCACCAGTGCTCTGAGGCGACGAAGTTTGAATGAAAAATTTCCTCCCCGGAAATATTACTAAAATTTCGTAGGTTTCTTACCCTCATTTTACTTTCATCGACTCATCTCCAGGATCATGAAAAGAATAATACTTACCTCGCTCTTCATTTTTTCTCAGGCGTCCCTCCTGTTTGCCTTTTCCGTGGTTGTCAATACAGGTGAGCAAATAAAAAACGGACAGGTAACGGTCACCGCCCCGCCTTTCGACATTGGATCTATCAATGATATTTTTGACAACGACATCAATAGCCTGGCACGGACTCCCAATATAAACCCTGCCATCATTACGCTGCAATTCGCCAAACCATTTACCCTCAGTGCCAGCAAGCTTTACATGATCACCGATGGCCGCTGGACCCTCGAATGTGCCTTGTCACTAACTGATCTCGATTCACATTCCGGCTCTTATCATTTGATTTTCTCAAATGACAAGGTCATTAATTCCGTTTGGGATACCATTGGTTTCGCTCCTGTGGATGCAAAAGTCGTTCGCCTAACCGCGAAGCGGACCCAGTGCTGCGATGGTTATGTGCACATCAGTGAATGGCAGCTCTTCGCAACTCCGTCACTTACATCGCTCTGCTTTTCACCCGGAGCCGCAAAGCTGTTGCCGGGCACTTCCTTTACCGTGCAGCTGCTGGGGCGCGATAACTATGGAAATGAATATCAGTTACCGAATGCCGCTGCATCATGGTCCTCTTCCAAACCTGCTGTCGCCACCACCGACAATGCAGGAACAATCAGTGGCCTCACCACGGGCATCAGCATCATTTCCGTTCAATACACTACCCTGCATTATTCATTACCTGCGCTCGTGTTTAATACATTTTCGACGGCATCAGCAACGAAGCGCATCGTAAAAGCAGCACTCGTTATTCAGGATCCAGTAATTGCAGAAGCCGGTGAGCAACGGCTGCATACGATATTTGGTTGGAATGATCCATATACACTCGCCCTGCAGGTGGCAGATTCACTGGAAGCCGTGAGCCATGGTACCGTGGAGTACCAATTTACCACGGTATATAATGACACGAATCTTTTCACCTACATGCAGGGCACGCACCTCTCCGTTGACAGCATGTACCACCTGCTCAACGAACCGGGCTGGACCACTTTGTATGCCAATGGCACGAACATCGATTATAACCAGCTGCTTGCTTACTATGATTTTTGTGACGAGAGTAATTCAGGATCTCTCGATGAAATATGGCTCATGGGTTTTCCCTGGGCCGGGTATTATGAATCAGAACTGGCAGGACAAAATGCTTTCTGGTACAATGCCCCACCGCTGAATGAAGGAAACAGCTGCGTCGGTCTGCTGCCCATCATGGGATTCAATTATGAACGGGACTGGCCTGAGGCACTTCATTCTTATGGTCACCGCGTGGAGTCTACAATGAGCCAGCTCTTTGGCGGATGGACGTATGATGGCACGCCTGCTAACCTGTGGGAATTATTCGCCTCCATTAATATTTATAACATCGGCGCCTCGTATGCCGGCAATATTCATTTTCCTCCAAATGGTGTCAGCGATTATGATTATGGTAATACAACGCTGGTAAATAATTACGCGGAGAACTTTAATTATTATCCATACCTCTATCACCTCAGCAAAGTGATCGATTGCAGTGAATGGGAATGTAACGAAGGTGGATACATGAGCTGGTGGTTTCGCCACGTTCCCCATGCAAAGGGCAGGGGAACTGATGGAGTGCTTTTCAGCTGGTGGCCTTATATAATAGACTATGAAAACGGATTGAAGGAAGCAGGAACAGTTCCTTTGTGCAGCTGTACGAAATGCACAAATCCGCCCGAGATCATTTCCACAGGAATACAATTGCCGGGAGGATTAAGGCAACTCGGCACACGCGCTTCGTATCCCATTTATTTCTGGAGTACAGGTGAAACAACTGCCGCTATCAGTTACAGCAGTGATGATTCCCTGCAATTGGTAGTCGAAGACCGCGATGGTTGTATTTACAATGCCTCGTTCCAGGCCAAATCAGACCATCCAGGATTCAATCTTTCAATCGTACCTACCCTCGCAACCGACCACATTTCCATGGAGCTTTCAGACACAAATGATGAAATGATCGAGGTAAAGATTTATGATGCCGGAGGCAGGGAGATGGATAAATGTTCAGTGGCTTTAACAGGCAGCAAGCTGACGAGGGAATGGAATGTAACCAGCTACGCAGGCGGCATTTATTTCCTGGAAGCAAAAAGTATTGCTGTAACTAAAACCATTCGTTTTGTAGTTGCAAAAGATTAGGAAGGGAATTAGAAGTTGTTTTGAAAACATCGAAAGAAAATGCTTGCCTGCGTTTCGACTTTGCCTTCGCGTAGCTACCTCTCATTGCAGATTCAACGATACCCCAATTATTTTTAATGAGGCGACGAACTTAATAATCAAATTAAGGACACAGAAACAATCTTCAGTGCAACAGATCGTACTCAAGAATTGTCTCTTTAATCCTGTCTCTATAATAATTCCATATGAAATTGAACAACAACATGAATAAGCATCTAATAATTACCATCGCAGGTATTTTGATATTTCATGTTTGCCCGGCCCAGGATAAGCCAATGAACAGACTATCTACCTCATTATTTACCTATGAAAGTATTGACGAAACAATAAACGATGGAATCTACTCTACTACTTATTTCAGTGGACTCTATTATCAGCGTGTAATCAGTAAATCCTGGCAGGGAGCGATCGGAATTAATTTAGAAAACAAATTAATCGATGACAATTGTAAAAATTGCGCTGATAATTTTTATGGTATGGGTAATTTTAAGGAGACTGAACTTTTATTGGGAATAAGAAATGAAATAGAACTTAAATCCTGCACAAAAATAAAGCCCCTGCTTGGTGTTGATGTTTCTTATGCCTCTTCAACTTATTCAGGTGATTTCAGTGGTGGATTTGGAGGACAAGGATATACATTTGATAACAGCTATGATAAGTTAGGCGTAGCAGGAGATGCGGGAATTTCATTCGAGCCATTTCACAACCTGGTGCTTACTGCTCTTACGTCTCTAAAATTCAGCAGGATTTTCGAAGAAAGAAAGCTAGAGGACCTTAAGACGGAATATAGCTCTTTGAAATGGACACCGGTTGAAATATTAATCGGCGTGAGATTTTAATGCTCCTTTCGCTATCTGTTTTTTAGGCTACTAAGAAGCTTGCCGGTTTCTATGTGTCCTTAGTGTTTTCTTTCTTGAAGTGAAAATATTAAACACCAGCACTAAGGTTCATTAACTGTTTCTTAGTGCTCTTAGTGTTTTCCTTTTTTTACTGAAAAAAAATTAACCACGGAGCCACATAGGACACTAAAGTGCACGGAGAAATTCCTCTGTGTTTTTCTGTGCTCTCCGTGTCTGCGTGGTTTTGTTACAGGTATGTCTTCGTTTGTTGCTTCTTGTAAAATAAATTAACCACGGCAAATGCACTGGTTAGCCCAGTTCAATAATGAGGTCGTCCGATTCCACCAGTGTTTTTTCCGGGAGGATGATTTTCTTTATGGTGCCATCAGCAGATGCCGTAACAGTCGTCTCCATCTTCATCGCCTCAATCACAAAGAGCGGTTGATTTTTTTTAACCTTATCACCTTCCTTACCGAAAATCTTCGACAGCATTCCCTGCAACGGGGCGCCAATCTCTTTTTCGCCCGATGCTTTACGGTGGGTCTGTCGCTTCACCGCAGATTTCTTATCGAAAACTTCTACGGTTCTTGTCTGCCCGTTTAAGCGGAAGTAAACTGTCCGCGAACCACTTTCATCCGCATCGCTCACGTAGAGCAAACGGATCATCAATGTTTTGCCTTTACCGATCTCTACCAGGATTTCCTCATTGCTCTTTAAACCGAAAAAGAAAGCAGGTGTTGGAATATTACTTACGTTGCCGAATAACTGGAAGTGCTGGTAAAATTCTTCGAAAACTTTTGGATAGAATTTAAAGGAGAGAAAATCCAGGAAGGAATAACTGCTTCCATATTTTGTTTGGAAGGCTGCAAACTCCTTTTCAAAATCTACGGGTTGGAGGTGCGCATTCGGCAAATCTGAAAATGGCACTTCATCTTTCAAAACGAGCTTTTGCAATTCTTTCGGAAATCCGCCATACGGCTGCCCGATCTCCCCTTTAAAAAATCCTTTTACAGATTCGGGGAATGAAAGCGTTGCACCCTTCTGCATCACATCCTCTTTTGAAAGCTTATTGGAGATCATGAACATGGCCATGTCTCCCACTATCTTGGAAGACGGCGTCACTTTTACAATGTCACCGAACAATTCATTTACATCTTCATACGCCCGCTTGATCTCATCCATGCGATCCGCTAAACCAAGGCCAATGGCCTGCGGCTTCAGGTTTGAATACTGACCGCCTGGAATTTCATGTTTGTAAACTTCTGCAGTGCCCGCCATCAAACCGCTTTCAAAAGGATAATAATAGTCGCGCACATTTTCCCAGTAGTTGGAAAACTGGTTCAGCGAATCGATGTCAGTCTTCAGCTCTCTCTCATGACCGCGCATCATCTCTGCAATGGAATTGAAGTTGGGCTGCGAGGTAAGCCCGGACAAAGAACTCAAAGCCACATCAACCACATCCACTCCAGCTTCAATGGCCTTCATGTAAGTGGCGGCCTGAATCCCTGATGTATCATGGGTATGAAGATGCAGCGGAATTTTGACCGCGTTTTTCAATTCCGTTACGAGGATCTCCGCAGCATATGGCTTCAGCAAACCGCTCATGTCTTTAATACCAAGCATGTGCGCGCCCATGTCTTCCAGCTCCCGGGCAAGGTCAAGGTAGTATTGCAGGTTGTATTTCTTGCGGGATGGATCTGCTATATCTCCTGTATAGCATATGCACGCTTCAGCCAGTCCGCCTGTGTAATTCCTCACTGCATTAATGCTCACGCGCATGCTTTTCGTCCAGTTCAGGGAATCGAAAATCCTGAATATGTCGATCCCGTTTTTCCACGATTCTTCGATGAACCTTTCTACGAGGTTATCCGGGTAAGCAGAATACCCAATGGCATTGTTGCCCCTGATCAGCATCTGGAACAAAATGTTGGGTATGGCGGAACGAAGCTGCTGCAGCCTTTCCCAGGGCGATTCGTGGAGGAAGCGCAGGGCGACATCAAAGGTGGCGCCTCCCCAAACTTCCATGGAAAATATTTCAGGGTGATGATGGGCGAAGCTTTCCGCCACGGCAAGCATGTCGCGCGTACGCACGCGCGTTGCCAGCAGCGACTGGTGTGCATCCCGGAAAGTAGTATCTGTATATTGGATCTGCGGAGCACTTTTCAGCCAGGCGCAAAATTGTGCAGGACCTTCTTCCATCAATTTCTGACGCGTACCTGCCGGCACCTTTTCATAATGACTGAAATCCGGAACTTTCGGTTTTTGAAATACGCGGGAAGGGTCAGTTTTCTGAACATCAGGATTTCCATTCACGAGCACATTGGCGAGGTAACGAAGCACCTTTGTTCCGCGGTCCTGCTGCTGACTTACCTGGATGAGCTCCGGGTACTTTTCAATGAATTTCACCGTGGCCTTCCCTTCGCGGAAAACAGGATGGGTGATTACTTTCTCAAGGAAAGGAATATTTGTTTTCACACCCCGTATCCGGTATTCCGTAAGTGTGCGGTACATCCTCGCTGCCGCACCATTCAGCGTGCGCCCATGGGCAGTGACCTTTGCCAGCATTGAATCAAAAAAAGGAGAAACCTTCACACCCTGGTAAGAGCTACCCTCATCTATCCTGATGCCATGGCCGCCGGCGTTGCGATAGGCAATGAGCGTTCCGTAGTCGGGTTTGAAATTATTCTGCGGGTCTTCCGTCGTGATGCGACACTGGATGGCAAAGCCGTAACAGGGTATTACAGATTGAGTAGGGATATCGATCTCAGGCGAGTCCAGCGTCTTCCCTTCTGCAATTAATATCTGGCTGCGAACGATGTCAATACCCGTTACCTCCTCGGTTACCGTATGCTCTACCTGTATCCGCGGATTTACTTCGATAAAGAAAATATTTTCATCCCTGTCCACGAGGAATTCTGCGGTGCCGGCATTGTTATAGTTTACCTTCCGCGCAAGCGACAGGGCATAGTCAAATAATTTCTGCCGGGTCGGTTGCTGAAGAGAGGGCGCAGGCGCGACTTCTACTACTTTCTGAAACCTTCGCTGCACACTGCAATCACGCTCATACAGGTGAACGAGGTTTCCGTGTTCATCGCCGAGTATCTGCACTTCAATGTGTTTGGGATCCTCCACAAATTTCTCGATGAAGATGGTATCGTCGCCAAATGCATTTCCCGCTTCCCGTCGTGCCTCACCGAATGCTTTTTCCAGCTCTTCTTCTTTGTACAATACCCGCATTCCCCTTCCACCGCCACCGGCACTCGCTTTCAGAATAACAGGAAAGCCAATTCTTTTCGCTTCGGAAAGCGCAATCGTCGCATCGGTAAGTTTTTCCCTGTTGTCTTCAATCACGGGCACACCACATTGGCGCGCCACATTTTTGCTGGCCACTTTATCCCCCAGCTGTTCCATTACCTCCGGACGGGGCCCGATAAAAATGATTTGCGCTTCCATGCATTTCTTCACGAAGCGGACATTCTCCGACAAAAAACCATAACCGGGATGTATCGCATCGACCCCGTTCACCTTCGCAATCCTGATGATCTCTTCGATGTCAAGGTAAGGTTTGAGGGGTTCATCATCGGGCCCGATCTGGTAAGCCTCATCTGCCTTGTAGCGGTGCAGCGAATAGCGGTCTTCATAGGTATAAACGGCAACGGTTCGTATCCCCAATTCTGAAGCGGCACGCAAGGCACGGATGGCAATTTCACCACGATTGGCAACGAGTATTTTCTGGATTTTAGCCATGGGAAGGAAAATAATGGAAGATCAGGAAAGGACAGGCTGCAAAATTAACAGGCACAGGTTGCTGTACAAGCTATCAGCAGAAGAAGTAAAGAATTAATTACATAAGAGCTTAATGATAACAAGCATTGAAACGCGGTAGATCGATCTTTTCTCTTCCGCTTCGACAGAGATGGCTGCGGAGTAAGCTGGTAAAATCAATTCCAACTGTTGACAATACGCACATTGCTTTCATATCTTTGACTATTGCCCTTCCGAGAGATGCGATTACTTTAAAACGTAGTATCAGCGCAAATTTGTCGAATGGTTTCCTGGCACGGAGTTTTCACAAAAAAGTGGGCACACGATTTATAGTCTATTCAGTAAGGCCGGATGGAAATTTCTTCAAGCATCAACCTACTCCTGATGTGAAAAAGATTCCTGCCTGAATGCTGGTCCTCTGAAGTAGTACTCAAAATGGGGTAGACCATGGCTGAGGTTTAAGTATCATATGGCTTTGATATAGCTTTGATTCAGCTGGCAACCGGATAAGATCATCCTTTTTGATTACTGACAAAAAACCTTCTTTCCTTATTCTTGCCATATATAAATCTCACACTATAACACCTGCAACTTATGGCGCGGCTTAGAGGAAGCATCATACTGGAAGGTTCACTGGATAACCTTGTCTTTTATCAATGAAAATTTGATTACCTCGTACGAACAAAGGGTTCCTTGAACCGGCAACGGATCTCAAGCGATCCGTCATTCCAGCGCACGCGGGAGAACAATAGTGAATTTGCGAATTCTGTCCGTGCGGCGAAACTGCCGCGACGTAGCGTACATTCCATTAGCCATGAGGCATTTGACACCCATGTAACCTCCAGGCTGAACAAGCTGATGATGAGGATAGAAGCATTGGTCGCTTTGAACCAGCGGGGTAAAAGAAATGTGGCCGATGCACTTAACCAGGATACCTTTCCAGCACATTGGGATCCTAAGCTTAGAATTCCACGTGGACAAGTTGTCGCG
>JADMIO011184631.1_pt1 | contig 48449 bp, 38 predicted proteins | sample 8958161 | NCBI WGS metagenome assembly JADMIO01 (sample SAMN16585339, study PRJNA669376) | soil metagenome | isolation source: Crop rotation soil | place: USA: Cullars Rotation, Alabama | collected 2011
GACAACTTGTCCACGTGGAATTCTAAGCTTAGGATCCCAATGTGCTGGAAAGTGCTGTTCCGCCTCGACCTTCGCGAGCTCGACTTTAAGCGCCGCGATCTTGTCTTTATCCGCATCCTTTCCCTTAAGCTCTTCTTCCATTTTCTGGCGAGCAAGGCGGTCTTCCTGCTCCATAAGGGGTTTCTCTTTGGAATAGTCCCGGGTGCCCACCGTCTGAGAACCCTTGAACATCATGTGCTCGAACAGATGAGCCAAGCCCGTTTTCCCGGAAGTCTCGTTGATCCCCCCCGTCCGAAACATCATCTCGAAACTCACGAGGGGAGCGTTATGCCTCTCGAGGATTAGAAGCTTGAACCCGTTTTTAAGCGTGTATTCCGTGACTCGTTTTTCAAAAGAACGGATGGGATCGTCGGCAGAAAAGATATTTTTTGCGGGAAGGAAGGCGAGAGTTAAAGCAAGATAAAACCGCTTCACAAGAAAATTATATCTTTTTTTGACATAATAAGGGTATCTTATGACCGAGCCTCACACGATGCATTGGGCCTCCGCTTCTTCCGATCACCCGGTCTTCGAATCCGCATTCGAAGAATGCATGAAAAAAATCCGCCGAGAACTCAAAACTGAGCCGGATCTGGCGGTCGGCTTTATCTCCCAGGAGCACGCCGCCTCCTACTCCGATTTTTCCAAAGCGGTTTACAAGGAATTGAGGCCGGGGACTTTTCTCGGATGCTCCGCCGGAGGAGTGATCGGCGGCGGCCGCGAAATCGAGCAGAAGACGGGGCTTTCCCTGACCGCGGCGATTCTCCCGGGTGTTGCGATCTATCCCTTCCATATCGAAAACGATTTCCTCCCCGACATGGACGCGCGGCCCAAAACCTGGCACGACCTCGTCGGTGTTACGCCCGACCAGTTTCCCCAGTTCGTCCTTTTGGCCGATCCCTTTTCCATCGACGTGGAGCGTTTCGTCCAGGGAATGGATTATGCGTTTTTAAGGAGCACGAAAGTCGGAGGGATGGCGAGCGCGGGCCGAAAGCCGCGGGAAAACGCCCTGTACTTAAACCGTGAAATCCATAAGGAAGGGCTCGTCGGGGTCGCCCTTTCCGGAAACATCGTTCTCGATTCAGTCGTGGCCCAGGGATGCAAGCCCATCGGAAAGCCCATGCTCGTCACGCGCAGCGACGGCAACGTCCTCTTCGAGCTCGATGAGGAACCGCCCTTAAAAGTTCTTGAGGACCTTTATTCCGAATTGGATCCGGCCGATCAAGACCTCTTGCGCACCTCCCTTTTCATCGGGGTGGCGATGGACGCGACACATCCGACCCACGCCCAAGGAGACTTTCTCATCCGCAACATCGTGGGCGCCGATCCCGAACGCGGCATCATCGCGGTGAGCGCGGAGCTCCGCCAGGGCCAGACGGTCCAGTTTCATCTGCGCGATGCCCGGACTTCCGCCGAGGATCTCGACCTCCTCCTTTCCCAATACGCCACGAAACCGGACAAAAAAAACGCGAAGGGCGGGCTTTTATTTTCCTGCCTGGGACGAGGCGTCTATCTTTACGGAAAACCCGATCACGACACGCAGATGTTCCAGAAGAAAGTGGGAGATTTGCCTTTAGGCGGGTTTTTCTGCAACGGGGAGGTGGGCCCGGTCAAAAGCGCCACCTACCTTCACGGCTACACTTCCTGTTTCGGAATCTTCAGGCCCGCGAGATAATTTCCGATCCTTTCCGCGGCGGCTTCGCCGGCCTTGACGCAGTCGGGTATTCCCCCGCCCGTAAAATAATTTCCCGCCAACGCCAATCCCGGATGATGATGAGCCAGCTCCGATATCTTGACCGCGAGATCGCCATGGCCCACTTTATATTGCGCCATCGAGCGCGGGGAGCGGCTCACAAAAGACTTTTGCGGCGAAGCCTCGATCTTCAATAAATCGCGAAGATCCCTCCGCGCGAGCGCCGCGACGTCTTCGTCGCTTTTGGAAAGAATCTCCTCCGCCCTCTTTCCGCCGATAAAAGCCCTCAAAACCGAAAACCCTTCCGGCGCGCGGCCTTCAAACTTGACGCTGGCGAAACTGCATCCGATGATGCCGCGTTTCTCCGCTTCGGGGACGACAAACCCGAACCCGTCCAAAGCATGCGGAATCCCGGCGCGCTTATAAAGTAAATTCACCGTTCCGCAGGAGCCGTAAGTGATTTTTTTCAAAAGGCCGGATAAAACCGGATCGAACCCGGACAAAAATTCCCCCGCCCGCTGAGCCGGAAGCGCGCAAACGACCGCGTCCGCCTCCGCCTCAAAATTCTCCCCGGAAATTGAAAAATGATCGCCGTTCCTCCGGATGGAGCGGACGGGCGAGCTAAGTCGGATCGATTCCCGCGGAAAATTCTCGGAGGCGCGCCGGATCATCCTTTCCATGCCGCCGGCAAGGCTGACAAAAAGCGAATACCGGGGGCCGCGCGCGCCCGCGTGGTTTTTTCCCGCGGAAGAGCCTCGCCCGAAGCCCCGGATGACGCTCCCGTATTTTTGCTCGAGTTCCAGGAACCGGGGGAACGTGGATTTGAGGCTCAGCTCCTCCACGTCCGCGGAATGGATCCCCCCGACCATCGGCTGAGCCATCCTCTCCAAAACTTCCTCCCCCATGCGCCGGCGAACGAAAGATCCTAAACTCTCGTCGGAAGACGAACTCCGGGGCGGAATCCACATCTCGCGGAGAGCGCGGACTTTGCCTTTGACGCTGAACAGAGGCGAAAGAGCGAAGGAAAGAATTTGGGTCGGCGCGAGGATGTAAAAACCTTCCGGCACGGGGTAAAGGCGGCCCTTCCAAGCGACGAAACTTTTGCGGTGGCGGGAATTGGTGCTGATGATCTCGGACTCGAGGCCGATCTTTCTCAGAAATTCGAGGCCCCAGGGTTTTTCCGTAAAAATCGCGTCCGGGCCGAGCTCAAAAAGGCTTTCGCCTTCCCGGACTGTTTGAATCGAGCCGCCGAGGCGCGGGGAAGCTTCAAAAAGGGTGAGTTCAAGGGGGATTTGTTTGGCGCGGGCGATTTCCTGAACCTTGATCGCCGCGGCGAGGCCGGAAACGCCCCCGCCCAGAACTGCGACTTTCATCGCGACTTCCGCCTCATATGCCAGACAGCTCGCGGACGGCGTCCACCAAGGCGACCGCGTTTTCGACGGGGGTTTGGGGCAGGATGCCGTGACCCAGGTTGAAAATGTGGCCCGGGCGGCCCGCGTTTTGATCGAGGATCTGCTTCACCTTCCGGCGAATGACATCCTTGCCGGAGAGAAGGACGAGGGGATCGAGGTTGCCCTGGACCGGAATTTCTCCGAGGCGGTCGCGCTGCTCCCCAAGGTTCACCCGCCAATCGAGGCCGATGACGGAGCCTCCCGCCTCTTTGATGAGATCGAGAATGCCCGCCGTGCCCGTGCCGAAATGAATGATGGGAATGCTGGGAGCGATCGAGGCGAAAAGCTTTTTCATGTGCGGGAAAACGAGCTCGCGATAATCCATCGGCGAGAGGGCTCCCACCCAGCTGTCAAAGACCTGAACGATCTGCGCGCCCGCTTCAATTTGAGCGTTGAGATAGGCGGCGGTCTGGCCCGTGAATTTTTCCATGAGAAGGTTCCAGGCGCCAGGGTCCCGGTACATCAAAGACTTCGTATGAAGGTAATTATCCGAGCTTTTTCCCTCGATGGCGTAAGAAGCCAAAGTAAAAGGCGCGCCCGCGAAACCGATGAGAGGAATGTCGGGCTTCAAAGCGGACCGGATCTTTTTGACCGCGTCCATGACGAAAGAAAGCGATTGTTTGGGGTTTTCTTCCCGGAGGTTTTCGATATCCTCTCTCGCGCGCACGGGGCGGTGAATGACCGGACCGTCGCCCTTTACATATTCAAGTCCCACTCCCATCGGTTCCAGGATAAGAAGGATATCGGAAAAAAGAATGGCCGCATCCACGCCGAGGCGCTCTTGGGCCGTGACCGTGACCTCGCAGGCGAGGTCGGAGTTTTTGCAAAGCTCAAGAAATCCCACTTTGGCGCGGACGTCGCGGTATTCTTTCATGTAGCGGCCGGCCTGACGCATGATCCAAACGGGAGTGCGCGGAACTTTTTCGCCGCGGCACGCCTTCAGCATCAAGGAGTTTTGAACCGCGTTTTTATCGAAAGGCTGGGGCGGATAAATTTTCGCCCGGACGGGGCCCGCGCTCAATCCGATCGTCGTGCGCTTGCGGACCAGAATCTCCGGGCATTTCTCCGCGGCTTCCTTGACGAAAAGTCCCATGATCGATTTCTCCGCCTCAAAATCGACCGGAAGGTCCAAATCCCGCAAATTTTTCGTCATCACCGGGCCGATGGAAGCCACGACCGCGCGCGCGAGCCCTTCTCGGAAGGAAGCTTCGAGTCCGTCCTCCGCGGCGATCTGGAGGACATGATGGATTTGGGTGGCGTTGGTGAAAAGAAGGATGTCGGCTTTTCCGTCGCAAACCGCGAGGATCGCTTTGCGCAGGGAATTCAAATCGTCCGGCAAAGCCCAGCGATAGACGGGAACGCGGCTGACGCGGGCGCCGGCGGCCTTGAGAGCGTCGATGAGACCTTTGCTCGGGATCCCGTATTCCTGGACAAAAACTCTCTTGTCCTTCAAATTTGTCTTTTGAGTCAAAGCTGAAAAAACTTCGCGCCAGGTGTTGGGCTCGGGGGCGACGATGGCGGGAGCGATATTTATTTCTTTCAGGGCGGAAACGGGTTTGGGGCCGCGGGCCACGACCGTCGCTGCGGAAAGCTCTTCCAGAAATTTGCGCTTGTTCAAGGCCTTCTCGATGACTTGGACCAAGAACCGGGTTCCGACCCCCGTCATAAAAATGACGATATCCGCCTTGCCCTCGATGACTTTTCGGCCAAATTCGACCGCTTCCGCGTTGACTTCAAAAGGAATCTCCCGCATCGACGGAGCGACCAAGGGAACGCCCTCATTTCGGACGATGAGGCTCTCCATTTCGAACGCCCTGCGGCTCTCAAAACTGACGACTTTAAGACCGGAAAATCCGACGGAGGGAGCTGATTTTTCTTCGGTGGCTGTCATGGTTGTTGCCCTTATTCCTTCCTTTTAGATGAGCAACCATTCGGTCGCTGAGGCTCGGTCATTACCCAATTTTATCAAATCCAGACTGAATCGTTCTTGCCCGAGCCGCATCTAATTAAGTATGCGTTTTGATAAATTGACTTTGAAATCCCAGGAAGCCCTGGAAAAGGCGAGGAATCTCGCCCAAGAACGGTCTCACCAAGCGATCGCGCCCGAACATCTCCTCCTCGCCCTCCTCGAAGACCCCGAAGGCGTGGCCCCTCAAATTCTGTCCCAAATCGGCGTCCGCTCCGAGACAATCGTCAACGCTCTGACGGAAGCCTTGGATAAATCGCCCCAGGTCACCGGCGGATCCTCCCAAACCTTCATCACTTCCGACCTACAAACGGCCCTTAACCACGCGGAAAAGCAAGCCCGGGACCTTAAAGATGAGTTCACCTCGACGGAACACCTGCTTTTGGGAATCGCCGAGGAGGGTCATTCTAAAGCCGCGCACATTTTACTCCAGAGCGGCGCCACCAAAGATTCGATCTTGAAAGCCTTGAAATCCGTGCGCGGGAACCAGCGCGTCACTTCTCCCACCCCGGAAGGGACTTATCAGGCTCTCCAGAAATACGGCCGGGACTTGACAGAAACCGCCCAGCGCGGAAAACTCGATCCCGTGATCGGCCGGGACGCGGAGATCCGGCGATTGATTCAAGTGCTCGCCCGCAGGACTAAGAATAACCCTGTTTTAATCGGAGATCCCGGCGTGGGCAAAACCGCGATCGTGGAAGGTCTGGCCCAGCGGATCATCTCGGGCGACGTTCCCGAGACTCTTAAAGACAAGCGCGTGGTCGCCCTCGATCTCGGAGCCATGGTCGCGGGAGCCAAGTTCCGCGGCGATTTCGAAGAGCGCCTGAAGGCCGTTCTTAAGGAAATTTCCGAATCCAGCGGACAGGTCATCCTTTTCATCGACGAAATGCACCAGCTGGTCGGAGCGGGCGCGGCGGAAGGGGCGATGGACGCCTCCAACCTTTTGAAACCCATGCTGGCGCGAGGCGAGCTCCACTGCATCGGCGCGACCACGATCAACGAGTACAGAAAGCACATCGAAAAGGACGCGGCGCTCGAGCGACGTTTCCAGCCGATCCTCGTTGCCGAACCCACTTTGGAAGACACGATTTCCATCCTGCGCGGACTGAAAGAAAAATATGAGCTTCACCACGGCGTGCGCATCAAAGACAGCGCGCTAATTTCCGCCGCGGTGCTTTCTTCGCGCTACATTTCCGACCGGTTCCTTCCCGACAAAGCCATCGATTTGATCGACGAGGCCGCTTCCGGCTTGCGCATGGCGATCGACTCCATGCCGCCCGAGCTGGACGAAGCCGACCGCAAGATCCGCCAGCTCGAAATTGAAAAGACGGCTCTTAAAAAAGAGAACGACCCGGCATCGACCGAGCGCCTCCGCAAAATCGAGAGCGAGCTCGAGTCCCTGCGGGCGGGCATGGCCACCTTGAAAAAACAGTGGGACGAGGAAAAGACGACGATCCAAAGGATCCGCACGGTTAAAGAAAGGATCGAATCCTTGAAGCTCGAGGAGAAGAACGCCGAGCGCGCGGGGGATTTGGGGAAAGCCGCGGAGATCCGCTACGGAACTCTGCCTTCTCTTCAAAAAGAGATCGCGACTTTAAACGAAAAGGTCAGCCAGATTCAGAGCGGCGGAAAGATGCTCAAAGAAGAAGTCGGCGAAGAAGACATCGCTTCCGTCGTGGCGCGATGGACGGGAGTTCCCGTGACCAAGATGCTCGAAGGCGAGATGACCAAACTTTCGCGCATGGAAGAGCGACTCCACGAGAGGGTCGTGGGCCAAAACGAGGCCGTCGAGGCGATCTCGAACGCCGTACGCCGCGCGCGATCGGGAATTTCCGATCCGAACCGCCCCATCGGAAGCTTTATTTTCCTGGGCCCGACGGGAGTGGGAAAGACCGAGCTCGCCCGCGCCGTCGCGGAATTTCTATTTGATGACGAGAAAAACCTTATCCGCATCGATATGTCCGAGTACATGGAAAAGCATTCCGTGGCGCGGATGATCGGCGCGCCTCCGGGGTATGTGGGCTATGAGGAAGGCGGCCAGCTCACGGAAGCCGTGCGCAAACACCCCTACAGCGTCGTTCTCCTCGACGAGATCGAGAAGGCCCACCCGGAAGTTTTCAATCTGCTTCTGCAAATCTTGGACGAAGGCCGCCTCACGGATGGCCAGGGCCGGACCGTCAATTTCCGCAACACCCTCATCGTCATGACCTCCAATATCGGATCGAACTGGATACAGGAAACTTCGGATTACAAAGAAATGAAAGGTAAGGTAGAGGAAGCTCTTGAAGCCCATTTTAGGCCGGAATTTTTGAACCGGGTGGACGAAGTCCTCATTTTCCGCCGGCTCGAGGCCGACCAGATGAACGGGATCGTCGAGCGCCAGCTCAAAACCCTGCTCAAGCGCCTCGAGAACCGCAAGATCGAAGTCACCCTGGAAGAAAACGCCCGCCGTTTCCTCGTCAAGGAAGGCTTTGATCCCGCCTACGGCGCGCGGCCCTTAAAACGAGCCATCCAGAAATTTGTTGTCGATCCCCTCGCCCAAAAAATTGTAAAGGGCGAGATCAACGAAGGCGATTCGATTGTGGTTTCGGCGAAGCGGACGGAGGGAGTGGAGTCTCTCGTTTTTAAGAAGCCGGAGCGGAAGAAAGCGGCCGCCGTTTAGGCGGCTCGAGGACAGTGTCTTTCAAATCGAGGCGGTCATCCTTCTCGGGGTGGTCCAAGGTATAATGCAGTCCGCGCGACTCCTTGCGCTCCAAGGCGGAGCGGATCACGAGCTCGGCCACCAGAGCCAGGTTCCTAAGCTCAATCAAATCCGAAGTCACGATAAAATTCCAATAATAATCCTGAATCTCCTGAGCTAAAAGCTCGATGCGGCGGAGCGCGCGCTCGAGGCGCTTGTCCGAACGAACAATCCCCACATAATTCCACATCAGCCGCCGAATTTCATCCCAGTTCTGCTCGATAATAACCTGCTCGTCCGGATCTTTGGCTTTCCCGGGGTTCCAATCGGGGATCTTTTGAAGCGCGCCGTTGATCGAGCGGCTTAATACGGAATCGACCGCCTTAAAACACTCCTCCGCCATGACCAGTCCTTCCAAAAGCGAATTGGAAGCGAGGCGGTTGGCCCCGTGAAGTCCGGTCGAGGCGGATTCCCCGATGACAAAAAGCCTTTCTTTGGCGGTCTGACCGGAGACATCGGCTTGGACTCCCCCGCAAAAATAATGGGCAGCGGGCACAACCGGAATCGGTTCCCGGGCCATGTCGATCCCGTAAGTCCGGCAGGTTTTGACGAGATTGGGAAACCGTTTCTCCACGAATCTTTTTCCGCGGTGGCTGATGTCCAGATAGACGCATTCTTCGCCGGATTTTTTCAGCTCATAGTCGATCGCGCGCGCTACAATGTCTCTGGGAGCGAGTTCTTTCAAGGGATGGTGTTTCTCCATGAACGTTTTGCCGTTGGAAAGAAGAAGTCTCCCGCCTTCTCCTCGCACCGCTTCCGAAATCAAAAACGATTTGGCCTTGGGGTGGTAAAGACAGGTCGGATGAAACTGGACGAATTCGAGATTGGAGACGGAGCAGCCCGCGCGGTAAGCCATAGCGATGCCGTCGCCCGTGGCAATGTCGGGATTGGTGGTGTAGAGATAGACTTTGCCCGCGCCGCCCGTCGCCAAAACCGTGGCCTTGGCGAGAAGCTTCTTGATGCGATTCGTCTTTTTGTCGAGGACATAGGCGCCCAAGCAGGCTTCGCGCATGATGAGATCGACCGCGATATGATCTTCGAGGATCTCGATGTTGGAGCTTTTCCGCGCTTCTTTGGAAAGAGTCTTCTCGATTTCACGGCCGGTCATATCTCCGGCGTGAAGGATCCGGCGGTGGGAATGGCCGCCTTCGAGGCCGAGCTCAAAAAAATTCTTGTTATCGCCGGAAAGGGAAAATTTAACGCCCCACTTCTGTAGCTCGCGCACGAGCCCCGGGCCCTCCTCGCAGATCCTTCGGACCACTTCCTCCTTGCAAAGCCCCGCGCCGGCGGTGAGAGTGTCGCGCACATGGTCTTCGATGCGGTCTTTGGGAGAAGACACAGCGGCGATGCCGCCCTGAGAATAAAGAGTGTTCGACTCGACCAGGGAACGCTTGGTCACGAGAGTGACGCGGTGCTTCCGCGCGGCCTTAATGGCAAAGGAAAGCCCCGCGATGCCGCTGCCAATCACTAAGATGTCGCTTTCAACCATATTAAATTATATCTCTTATCGATTGTCGATGAGCCGGGTTTCGCCGATCCACACCGCCGCCGTGACCCGGGTCTTTTTTCCGGCCCTTTTGACCGGTGTCAGCGTTTCCGGGTCTATGATTTCCAAATAATCGACGTCCATTTTCCTTAAGCCCGAGCGGCTCAAAAACTCTTTCGTGATTTTCGCCGCATCGATCGCCCGGCCGGGACGGATTTGCTCTTTGACTCGTTTCAGCGCCTTGGCGAATTGAATTGCTCGCGCGTGATCCAGCTCTGAAAGGCGCCGGTTTCTTGAAGAGAGAGCCACTTCGGAGGTTTCACGCATCGTCGGGCAAGGGACGATCTTAACCGGAATATGGAGGTCCTTCACCATTCTTTCAATGACCTTCAATTGCTGAAAATCCTTCATCCCAAAATAAGCGCGGTCCGGCCGCACGATATTAAAAAGCATTGCGACCACCGTCGTGACTCCCTTAAAGTGTCCGGGGCGGAAAGGCCCGCAAAGTCCGCGCGTAAGATCCTTCACTTCCACCTCCGTTTGAAATTCCTTCGGGTACATTTCATTCACGGAAGGAAGAAAAAGGAGATCGACTTTTTCTTCCTTTAAGGCGGCGATATCATTTACATTGTCCCGGCGATAAAGCTTGAAATCCTTGGCGTCATTGAACTGGGTCGGATTGACGAAGATTGAAACGGCGGTCGCATCATTTTCTTTCCGCGACCGCCGGATGAGAGAGAGATGGCCCTCGTGAAGGTCGCCCATCGTGGGGACGAACCCGAGGGATTTTTTCCCCAGTTTCGCGCGAAACCGCCGGACCTGCTCAACCGTTTTAGCGAGGATCATGGATGGCGCGGAAAGCGAGGACGCCGCTTAAGGCCGCGGATTCGATCGTGGCCGGCAAACCGGTGTCCGTCCAATCGCCGCAAAGGAAAAAGTTCGGGACCGGCGTCTTTTGCGAAGGGCGGAAAGACTGGTAACCGACTTTGGGCGAAAGCGTGGCGTTTTTCTCTCTCTGGATCAGCGACTGAAGGAGCTTGGCCTCGCGGACTTTAGGCAGGCATTGGCCGAGCTCTTCCAGGGCCATTTTCAAAAGTTCCTCGTCGGTTTTTGCGCTCAAATGCCGGGCCGCGCTGATGACTAGGGAAAGGCAATTGCCTTCCTTTTGAAGGATCTTGGTCTTATTAAAGACCCATTGAACTTCGGTGTCGAGAAGGGCGCAGAACTCCTGATCCATCACGAGCCGGTCGAACCAAAGCGTGAGGGAAAAAATCGGAGAAGTTTCAAGATTTTTAATGCCCGAAAAAAACGCGGAATCGAGAAGCCGGGGCTCGAGGATATTTTTAAGGGTGAAAAAGGGAACCGCGGAAACATAGACGTCGGCGGTTCTTTCGGAACCGTCGCGAAGAACAATCTTTTCCACCCGTCCCTCCTTTATCGGGATCGAGCTCACGAGCTTATCGTTCTCGATTTTTCCGCCGCGCGCTTCGATGTAATTTTTGCATGCGGGATTGAGAAGATCGCTTAAACCCACCGACGAGACGGCCAGCCGGGACTCTTCCGGGCGACCGAAGAAGGCTTGTTTCAAAACGACCGCGAGAGAGGCGGCCTCGGCCACCGCGCTTTGCTCGTTTAAGGCCGCGACCGTGATCAGGTCCCAGAAATATTTACGGCTCCGCTCCGATTGGCCCAGCCCTTTGAGCCATTCTTCGACGGTGCGGTCCCTTAATGACCCGTTTCCGTTCCATTCGGCCACGGCTTTCTGAACCTTGGACATCGCCATTTTTTCGCCGAACGAAAGGCTCTTCAGCTTGAGAAGACCGGCAAAAAGATGAAAAGGTGAAGGCAAATTCGGGCAGTTCAGATGATAAACGCGCGCCTGGCGATCGACGAAGTCGACGGCGAGCTTCTCCTGAAACCTCAGGCGGTCGTAGGTCCCGACGAGCCGGAGCATCGCGAGAGCCTCTTTATAACAGCCCATGAAAAGATGCTGGCCGTTATCGAGGACCGCGTTGGATTTTGCGTCATTAAAGGACGAGGCGCGCCCGCCGATCCGCTTCGATTGTTCCAGGACCGTGACCTGATAACCGGCTTGAGCCAAGCGAAGGCCGCAGGAAAGCCCCGCCCACCCCGCTCCAATAACGATCGCGCTCGCCATCAGATCCCCAGACGGTTGAAAGCCCAGGCGGCCGCGATCTTGAAAAGGACTCCCCCCGCGGAAACGCGGATTTTCCCTTCCAAAACTCTCGACGGCCTGCGGCGGATTTCCTTCAAAATCGAATGATAGACCGCGGTCATCACCTCCGCCGCGACGAGATTCTTTCGGTCTCCGGTCTTTAAATTCTCCTGGGCCTTTTGATAATAGCTTTCCGCGCGCTCGATCTCAAACCGCATCAGATCCTCAAATTTCTTCTTTTCCTCGCGCGAAGATTCTTTCCCGGAGACGAAAGATTCGAACCCTCCCGGCATGAGACCAAATTTGAAAAGATCTTCTTTGGGAATGTAAACGCGGCCCCGGGACAAATCGGTTTTCACATCTCTTAAGATATTCGTGAGTTGGAACGCGATCCCCAAATCGACGGCGAACTGCTTTGAGCGCGGATCGCGATACTCGAAAATCTCAAGACACATGAGCCCCACCAGGCTCGCGACGCGGTAAGCGTATTGATAAAGCTCGTTGAAGGAGTCGTAAGATTTTTTCTCCAGATCCATTTTGCAGCCTTCGATGAGGCCCAAAAAATGTTCTCGCGGGATTTTAAACCGGGCCGCGACGGGCGCGAGCTCCTTCAAGACCGCCGGATCTTCCGGCCTGATTGTGCCGTCACAAGCGCGGAGGGTGGATTCTCGCCAATCTTCCAGCTCGCGGAAAATTAGGTCGCGCGGGCGGCCTTTGTCTTCCCCGACGTCGACGATGTCGTCGGTCAAGCGGCAGAAAGCGTAAACCGCGCTCATCGCCTTGCGTTTTTCCTCGGGGAGAAAAAAGAAGGAAGAAATAAAATTAGACCCGCTGCTTTGGGCGACTTTTTGAGAATCGGACACTTGGGGAATCTCAGAGGACATGAATCGGTTTCAATGGCACGGGAAGGATCGCTCGAGCGAGCAGTCCGGCAAAGTCGAGTTTTGAGAGCTCGGGGCGCCTGCGGTGGACGTCGAACCCGCATTTTTCCGTCTTGTGAAGGACCGCCGTCCCCCCGAGCCAGGTCACACGCATCTCTAGTTTCAAATCTTTGCCCACCGCGCTTAAAAGAGGAAGACCCTCGTTGAAAAGAGCCGCGGTCCGGCCCGCGAGGTATTTCATCATCATCACGAAGGCCCGGTTCACGATCTTGGCGCTCAAATCGCCTTCGGTCACGTGAAATTTGCGCATGTCGTCCTGAGGGATGTAGATGCGGTTTTTCTCCAGATCGACGGCGATATCCTGCCAGAAATTGGTCAACTGAAGAGCCGTGCAAATCTTGTCGGAATACTGGTGAATCTTTTCGTCGCGGTATCCGAAGACATAAAGGACGAGGCGCCCGACGGGGTTCGCGGAATGTTTGCAATAAAAAAGGACGTCCTCCCATGTTTTGTAGCGCGCCTGCCGCACATCCATGCGATAAGCCGTAAGCAAATCTTTTAAAAGCTGCGCGGGAAGCTGGAGGTCCTTGAGAGTTTGGGCGAGGGCGATGAAAATCGGATCTTGAGCATTTCCTTTGGCCGCCTGGTCGAGCTGGTATTCCCACTGATCCAGAAGCGCGAGCCTCTTTTCGATCTCCGCGGGAGTTTCATTGGGGTGGCGCTCCTCATCCGCGAAATCGTCCGCCGTGCGCGCGAAAGCGTAGATCGCCCAGATATATTTCCGCCGATCCTTGGGCAAAAGAAATGAACCGACGGGGAAATTCTCGTAATGGTTGCGCGTGAGGCTTTCGCAATGTTTAAACGCTTCTTCGACCTGGGACATTTAAGCGCTCGCCCTCCTCAACCGGTCCATCAAAGCCAGGCGGACTCCGCCTTTTTCGAGAGAAGACTCGACCACCAAAGCTTTGACGCCTTTTTCTTCCGCCTTGAAGAATAGATCATAAAGCTTATTCGCCAGGCGATGGGCATTGTTTCTGAAATGATGCGAGAATACGATTTTTGGATCGCGCGGGGATTTTTGAGTCAGGGAAATAACACCCACCTTTTTATTTTTAGAGAGAATCCGCCCGAGTCCCGCCCGCCAACTTTTGGGTGAGAGCAAGTGAATCCTGCAGGCGGGCCGGTAATGCGCGTGTTTCATTCCCGGAGACCGGGGCCGGGAATCCTTTCCGGCTTTCTTTGCAACCGCGACGGACCGCACCGCGCTTCTTAAATTTTCCAGAGTCACAAAACCGGGGCGAAGAAGCCGAAAAGGCTCGACGGTGCAATCCACCACCGTCGATTCCAGGCCGTGCCGGCTCTTGCCCCCGTCGAGGATCATATCGACCCTCCCGCCCAGCTCTTTTTTCACATGCTCGAAGCGCGTGGAACTGGGCCGACCGGAACGGTTCGCGCTCGGAGCCGCCAGAGGAACTCCGGCCGCGGAGATCAGCTTCCGCGCCACCGGATGTGACGGCATCCGGACCGCCACCGTCGGAAGCCCCGCGGTCACGCGCGGAGGAACCCAGTCTGTCTTTTTAAAAATGAGCGTCAAGGGTCCGGGCCAAAAGCGCTTGATGAGCTTTTCCGCCGCGACGGGGATCTCGCGCGCGAGAAGCGGAAGCTGGCGGATGTTCGAGATGTGCACGATCAAAGGATTGTCTTCCGGGCGGCCCTTGGCGCGAAAGATCTTCGCGACGGCTTTCTCGTCATCATAGCGCGCGGCCACTCCGTAGACCGTTTCCGTCGGAAATGCGACGATGCCCCCGCGTTTCAAGATCCGGGAAGCCCGGAGAATTTGGGACGGCTTCAATCGAGATCGGTGACCGCGCCGATGCTTGCGGAAGAGACGTTGCGCGCGTATTTATAAAGCACGCCCGATTTGAACTTGAGCGGCGGCGCTTTGAATTTTTTGAGCCTTTGAGAAAGCTCTTTGGAGCTGACATTGATCGTGAGGGCGCGCTTGGAAGCGTCGATCGTGATCGAGTCTCCGTTTTTGACGACGCCGATGGGGCCTCCGACTTGAGCTTCGGGAGCGACATGGCCGACGACGAGGCCGTGAGTCCCGCCGGAGAAACGGCCGTCGGTGATGAGGCCCACTTCTTCCCCCAATCCCTTGCCGATGATGGCGGAAGTCACCGCCAGCATCTCGCGCATCCCCGGTCCGCCCTTGGGACCTTCGTAACGGATCACGACCACATCGCCTTTTTTAATTTTGTTCGCGAGAATCGCCTTCAAAGTCTCTTCTTCCGAATTATAAACCTTGGCCGGGCCGGTGATGCTGGTCTTCGTGAGGCCGGAAATCTTGGCCACGGCGCCTTCGGGAGCGAGGTTTCCGCGCAGGATCACCAGAGGCCCGCTCTTATGCAGAGGTTCCTTGAAAGAATGGACCACGTCCTGGCCGGGAGAAAGAGGGATCGCCTCTTTGATGTTCTGGGCGAGGGTCTTGCCCGTCACGGTCATCTCATCGCCGTGGATGAGGCCTTCGTCATCGAGCATCTTAAGCACGCCGGGAATGCCCCCGACCTGATTGAGGTCGTTCATCACATATTTGCCGCTCGGCTTCAAATCCGCCAAGTGCGGGACTTTAGCGCTGATGCGGTTAAAATCGTCCAGCGTGAGCTTAACCTTGGCCGCGTGCGCGATCGCCATCAAATGGAGCACCGCGTTCGTCGATCCGCCCAACGCCATCACGAGGGTGATCGCGTTTTCAAAGGCTTTCTTGGTGAGGATGTCGCGCGGCAGAATCCTCTGCCTGATGAGTTCGATGACCGCTTTTCCCGCGAGGGAGCAGTCTTCCATTTTGGCCGTGCTTTCCGCGTCGTTGGAAGAGCTTCCCGGCAAACTCATGCCGAGAGCTTCGATTGCGGAAGCCATGGTGTTTGCCGTATACATTCCGCCGCAGGAGCCCGCTCCCGGACAGGCGCTGCATTCGATCCCCTTGAACTGGTCGCGGGAAATTTTTCCGGCGTTGTAGGAGCCCACCGCCTCGAAAATGCTCACGATGTCCACTTTTTTGCCTTCAAATTTACCCGGCAGGATGGTCCCGCCGTAGACGAACACGCTCGGGATATTGAGGCGCGCCATCGCGATCAAGGAACCGGGCATGTTCTTGTCGCATCCCCCGATGGCCACAAGGCCGTCGAACCTTTGAGCGCCGGAAACGACTTCGATCGAGTCCGCGATCACTTCCCGGCTCGGGAGGGAATATTTCATGCCCTCGTGGCCCATGGAAATCCCGTCGCTCACGGTGATGGTGCCAAAAGTCTGGCCTACGCCTCCGCCTCGGGCCACGCCCGCCTTCGCGTTCTTGGCGAGGTCGTGGATGTGCATGTTGCAGGGAGTGATCTCGCTCCAAAGACTCGCGATGCCGATGATGGGCTTTTCAAAATCTTCATCCTTAAATCCGACGGCTCGGAGCATCGCGCGATTGGGCGCGCGCGTGTCGCCTTCGGTCATCATGGAGCTGCGGTGTTTGAGTTTATTCATGGGTTCATCCTTTTAAGGTCTTAAAAAAAGAGATTTCTGCCCGTGGAGCTGCTCGGAAAAGCCCAGCCTTCGGAACAGGTTTTCGCGGTCGGTGATCGCGAGCACTTCATAAATTTTTTTCTTTCTCGCTTGCTTCAAGCAATGCTCGACCAGCCGTGTGGCGATACCCTTTTTCTGCTGGTTATGGGCGACGGCCAATGAGCGGATTTCCGCGAGTTTTCGATTGTATATTTCGAGGGCACAGCAGGCAATGACATCGCCGTTTTGATCCACCACCCAAAAATGACGGACATTTTTGCGGATATCATGGCGAGTGCGCTTTAAAATCTTTCCCCGCCTCGTCGCGTCCCTCACGAGGTCAAAAATCACGGCCACATCGGCCACTTTGGCTTTGCGGATTGTTTCTTCCATCAGTTATTCGCCGCCGCCTCAATGAGCTCGGAGGCGTGCTTGAGAGAGGCGGGCGTGGGTTTCTCTTTTCCGCTCGTAACCCCGCCGAGCATCCGCGCGATCTCTTCCACCCGGCTCTCCTCGCCCAGGAGCTCGATCAATGTCCGGGTCCGCTGCTGCGCGACTTCTTTGCGAACGGCGATGTGAGTCGAGGCGAAGGCGGCCACCTGGGGCAAATGCGTGATCGCAACCACCTGATGCGTCTTCGCGAGGCCTTTCAGTTTCTCGCCGATCACATGCCCCATCGAGCCTCCGATCCCCGCGTCCACCTCGTCAAAAATAAGCGAAGGCACTCCGTCCACATGCGCCAAAATTTTTTTAAACGCGAGCATGATGCGCGAAAGCTCTCCCCCCGAAGCGACGGCCTTAAGCGGCTGCTCTTCTTCGCCCGGATTGGCGGAAAGCAAAAATTCCACCTTCTCCAGACCCGCCGCCGTGGGAGCGATCTCCCCCGATTCATCTTTTTCTGGCACCAAGCTGACGGTAAATTTGGCTTTCAAAAATCCCAGATCCTTCAGCTCCTTAACCACCGCCGCCTGCAGCTTTTCCGAAGCTTTTTTGCGCGCCGCCGTGAGGGCTTTGCCCGCTTTCAGAAGTTTCGCGTGGGCTTTGGAGATCTCTTTTTCCAGTTCATCCTGCGACATCGCGTGATTTTCAAAAGCTTCCAGCTCCGCCTTGATCTTGTCGCGGTAGGCCAGAATTTCCGCGATCGTGGTTCCGTATTTTTTCTTGAGCTTTGCGATCGAGTCTTGCTTTCCGTAAATTTTGTCGAGAAGACCCGGATCCGAATTCGTTTGATCTCGTAATTTTTCCATTTCCCGCGAAACCTCATCCGCCTTCATCAAAATTTCATCGATCTCCGACGGCCAGTTTTTGAGGTCCGCGCCCAGGGTTCCGAGAATTTCCATCTGCCGTTTCACATTTCTCAGGCGTTCCGAGACGGAACCTTCCGCCTCATAAAGGTTGCGAAAAGAATCGTCCAGAGCCACGCGGATCTTTTCGGCGTTCTTGAGCTGTGGGAGAATTTTCTCCATCTCCTCTTCCTCTCCCGCCTTTAACCGAGCGTTATCGATCTCTTTGAGCTGAAAGGAATAGAGGTCGATCTTCTGGGTCCGATCCTGTTCCGACATTTGGGAAGCCTGTTTGCGCTCCAACAAGCCCTTCCACTCCTGCCACGCGGCCTCCGTCTCAAGCCTTAAATTCCAGGCTTCCGCATAGCGGTCCAAAAAATCCCTTTGTTCCGAAAATTTTAGCAGCCTTTGATGCTCGTGCTGGCTATGGACTTCCAAAAGAAGGCTGCCTAAAGAGGAAAGCGCCGCAAGGCTGACCGGATGATCATTGATGAAAGCTTTTGATTTTCCCGAGGCTTCGATTTCCCGCCGGACGATGAGAGGCTCGCCCTCGATCTCGACGGAAATTTCTTTCAAAAATTTGCGGACGGCGCGCGATTTCTCCACATCAAAACATCCCAAAATTTCGCATTTCTCCGCACCCGCGCGAACAAAAGAGCTTTGAGCCTTGTCCCCGAGCAGAAGCCCGAGGGCATCCACGATGATGGATTTGCCCGCGCCGGTCTCGCCCGTAAAAACATTGAGGCCCGCGCCGAACTCGACTTTAAGCGATTCGATCAGGGCGAAGTTTTTGACATGAAGATCGGTGATCATCATTTCCCCCAGCTGAGCTTGGCGCGCAAGATCTTGTAATAGCTGCTCTGAGGGTGAACCAGGAGTTTGAGATTCCGGTCGGAGCGGCTGACGGAGACTTTCATTCCGTGCGCGATGCTCCTTTGGTGCTGGCCGTCCAGAGAAAAGAAAAGCGCGGGAGAAGATTTCACCACGGAAAGCTCAAGCTGATCCCGGTCGGAGACGAGGAGAGGCCTTTGAGAAAGCGTGTGCGGACAGATCGGCGTCACAACCATCACCGGCAGGTGCGGAGAGACGATCGGCCCGTTGGCCGCCAAAGAATAGGCCGTGCTGCCCGTGGGAGTCGAGACGATGACCCCGTCGCCCTTGTAATGAGCGAGAAATTCGCCGTTGATCCGCGTTTCCACCTCGACGATGCGGGAGATGGATCCGGCGTGGAGATAACAGTCGTTCATGGCTAGGGAGGTAAAAAGAGGTTTGGGGCCGCTCCCGAAAACTTCAACCTTGAGCATGTTGCGCTCTTCCGTTTTCAGGCGCCCTTCAAGGGCCAGCTTCACCATGGGATACAAATCTTTCTGTTCCGTCGAAGCAAGAAACCCGAGCCAGCCTAAATTGACACCCATGATGGGGATGCCGTGGGGCACGAGCGCCCTTGCCGCGGCCAATATCGTCCCGTCGCCGCCCAAAATCACCGCAAAATCCGCGGCCGCGCAGCGCCCGTCGGCGAAAGAAGTTAAAACCGTGGTTTGACGGGCGCGCAGCCAGGAGACAAGAGACTTGAAGACCCTCTTGGCCTCCGGCTTTTCGGGGTTATGAAACACCACGACCTGTCGATTCATAGAATGTCTTGAAATTATACCATTGTTTTTGAGATAATGATCGGGACAAATGCGCCCCTCTCTGACGGAGAAAATCGACTTAAAGAAAAGCCTCGCCTGCTTCGTTTTCGAGGGTGAAAAGCTCGTTTTGGGCTTTCCCCAAGATAAAAAAATGGCGGAAGACGCCAAGAAGGAAGGGTTCACCGGAAGGGCAGGAACAGCCGCAGTCCTCCACCCCAAATCCGGCCGTCCGGCGGGACATCTTCTGCTCGTGGGGCTCGGCGCGCGCAAATCTTTTGATTTGGAACGCCTTCGCCGAGCCGCCGCCTTCGCCGCAAAAAAATCCTTGTCCCTTTCCCAAGCCTCTTTTTCATTGCGATTGCCGGAGGTCCTTGCTCCCGAGGACGAGACCCGTGCGATCGTCGAAGGAACGGCCCTCGCGGCCTATGTCTTCGATAAATACAAGAAAAAGAAAAGCGAGACGAGCCTCAAGGAAGTTTCCATCGTCGTCTCCAAATCGAATTTAAACGCGGCCCGCCCGGGATTGAAATTGGGCCAGGTCCTTTCGGAGGCGACCCTCTTCGTCCGCGATCTTGTGAACGAGCCGCCTTCCGATCTCACTCCCCTGAAATTCGCCGAATTTGCCCAGACGATCAGCAACGAAGGCGAATCGGCCGGAATCAGCATCACCATTTTTAACAAGGATGAGATCGAAAAGATGAAGATGGGCGCGCTTTTAGGGGTGAACCGCGGAAGCGCCGAGCCTCCGGTCTTCATCCACATGAAATATGAGGTCGAGGGTGCGGAAAAGACGATCGCTCTCGTCGGGAAAGGGATCACTTTCGATTCCGGCGGACTCTCGCTCAAATCGCCGGAAAATATGGAAACGATGAAGATGGACATGGCGGGCGCGGCCTCGATCCTGGGCGTTTTCAAAGCCCTCCCCGATTTGAAACCAAAAGTGAATATTCATGGAATCATGGCTCTGACGGAGAACATGCCCGGGGGCAAGGCCTCGAAACCCGGCGACATTTTCCGCTCGAGAAACGGGAAATCGATCGAAGTTTTAAACACGGACGCGGAAGGACGCCTGATTTTGGCGGACGCTCTCGACTATGCCGTCGAGCAGAAGCCGGATGCGATCATCGATTTGGCCACTTTAACGGGAGCCTGCGTAATCGCTTTAGGCGCGCTGGTCGCGGGGGCGATGGGCAATAATGAAGATTTATATAAAGAGATTGAAGCGGCTTCGAAGGAGTCCGGCGAAAAGTTCTGGCCTTTGCCGCTCGTCGAGGACTATAAAGACGGCCTCAAATCGTTCGCGGCCGACTTGAAAAACATTTCTTCCATCCGCCGCGAGGGCGGCTCGATCATCGGCGGACTTTTCCTTCAGGAATTCGTCGACGATACGCCTTGGATCCACTTAGACATCGCAGGCCCCGCCTGGACCGACCGCGAGCTGCCATACTGCAAAAGCGGCGGAACCGGCTTCCCCGTCCGCACCCTCCTGCACTACTTACTCAAACAATAATCTTTATTTTTTAGACAGGTTCAGTCCACTTACCGTGGGTTTTGATGAGTTCGATGAGTTTGGAGTCGGATTCCTCAAAAGGGATGTTCTTTTGGACGCACTCTTTGCCGACGTAGAGATTGATTTTTCCGGGGGCGCCGCCGACATAGCCGAAGTCCGCGTCCGCCATCTCGCCCGGGCCGTTCACAATGCACCCCATGATCGCGATTTTGACACCTTTCAAGTGGCCCGTCTGCGATCGGATTCGCTCCGTCGTCGTCTGTAAATCAAAAAGAGTTCTGCCGCAGGAAGGACAAGACACATATTCCGTTTTCGTAATGCGCACGCCCGCCGCCTGCAAAATATTATAAAGAAGCTCCAAATCTTTCTTGGGTTCGAACCCCGTTCCCGCCTGGACCGAGTCTCCGATTCCGTCGCAAAGCAAGGATCCCAAGACGATCGAAGCGTGAATTCGGTATTCGTCAAAATCTTCGCCCTGCATGGGCTGAACCTTCAAATGAATCGGATATTTCTTGCCCTCTTCGCGAAGCTTCGCGGCCAGATAACGGACGTTGCGGATCATTTCATAGCGCCCGGGAAGATTAAAAGAGACGATGATATTTTTCATTCCGACGCTTTCCGCCCAGGCGATGCCGTTTAAGGCATTGTGCGCGGGAGTCAAATCGCCGGTCTTGGCCAGTTTCACGGGGTCCTTGCAGGCATTGGCCTCCAAAATCACGGGAATATTCTTCGCCTTCGCCATCTGAAGGAATTTGGTGAACTTGTCTTTGCGCGTCGCCGCATCGTCGCCCTCGCCATATTTGAAGATCGCGGCATTCACCACTTCCAGGCCCTTCTCCACTAAATCAAGGCAATTCTCGAACCTCCCCAAAAACGCGAGCCGCGAGGTTTCCATAAAAAGTTTTGTTTTCGCATTCTCAAGGCTATCAAGGTCTTCCTTTGTTCGAATCGTCCATTCGATAATCTCGGGCGCAAGCGACTTCGTATCTTTAAGCTGAGCCTCGAGGATTTCGAGAAGAGCGTCCTGAGCGCTCATCCCCGTTTTCCGCTTCTGAGCGAGATAGGGCGAAAAATCGGAGATCAAGCGGACCGTATTTTCCCCGCCCAAGTGAAAGGGCCCGATTTGGGCCGGCTGGGTCTCGCGACGTGAATAGTGATAAATATTATCCGTAAAAGCAGATTTGGAAGAACCGTTAAGAGAAGGCCGTGCCTGGCGTTTTTGATATTCATTCGCGATCTGGATGCAGACAGGAACCTCGTATTCGGGTTCTTCCGTCAAAGAAACGCGGATCGTGTCTCCGATTCCGTCTTCCAAAAGTCCGCCGATCCCGATCGCGGACTTGATCCGGCCGTCTTCGCCGTCCCCCGCCTCCGTCACGCCCAGATGAAAAGGATATTCCATCCCCAGCTCCGCCATGCGCGCCGCCAAAAGGCGGTAAGCCGCGATCATGACTTTCGGGTTCGAAGATTTCATGGACAAGATGATGTCGTAAAATTGGTTTCTCTCGCAGATGCGCACGAACTCGAGAGCGGACTCGACCATTCCTTCGGGAGTGTCGCCGTAACGGTTCATGATGCGGTCGGAAAGGGAGCCGTGGTTGGTGCCGATACGCATCGCCCGGCCGAGCTTTTTCATCTTAACGACGAGAGGAGTGAAACGTTCCTCGATCCGCTCGAGCTCTTTCTGATATTCGAGATCGGTGTATTCTTTGACCTTAAAAAGTTTCGAGTCGACGAAATTCCCGGGATTGATCCGGACTTTCTCAACATGCTCCGCCGCTTCCATCGCGGCCGCGGGCAGGAAATGAATGTCGGCCACAAGCGGCTGATTAAAACCCTTGGCGACCAGCGCTTTTTTGATGTTTTTAAGGTTCTTGGCGTCTTCGACGGTGGGAGCGGTGATGCGGACGATTTCGCAGCCGGCCTGGATCATCCGGATCGCCTGGGCGACGGTCGCGTCCGTATCCATTGTCCGAGTCGTGGTCATGGATTGAAGGCGGATGGGATTGTCGCCCCCCACGCCGACATTTCCGACCCGCACCTCACGGGTCTTGCGGCGGGCAAAGGAATAGAGGTCCCCGCAAAATGAAGGGGCTAAAACGACCTCTTTTTGAGGATCTTTCAAGTCTAGGACAGACATAAGGATTCCTCTATTATACCACAGTCGAGAAGGCCTTTTGAGAGGAGAAAAGCTAGATTTTGCTCTTGGCGAGGACGACTTTAGCGATGCCCTGAGAGGCTTTGGCGGTGCGGTCCTGAGCGGTCGGAGAAGTCACGAGGAAGAAAACACCCACAGGCCAGAAGATGCTGGCCACCCACTTGAGAGGATGCCAGCCCACCGTCCCATTTCCGGACCAATCGATGGTTCCCGTGGCGGTGCGCACCATCCGGGCGGAAACGGTCGCTTTGGCGGGAGGAAAAATCATGTTGTTGCGGGCCTGGTATTCGGTCACCGCCCCGACGACGATCGCATCCGCGCCCAGAAGTTTCCCCAGCTCGGACGCGGTCTTAGGATCAATCGCGCCGGTCACGGAGAGGTTTTGTTCCTTCATCACCTGTTCCAAGGAACCGCGCTCGATGATTTCGTAGGAAGGGCAGGACAAAAGCTGGGTCGTGAAAGCTTCCGTGGCCACCTGGCCCGAGCCGGGCTGGTCCGGCGCATCCTTAAAAGGCAGAACCGCCACCCGCACCTTTTCATTTTGAGCGGGAGTGTGTTTGATGACGACTTGGGAAGAGGAACAGGCGTTCAGAAACAGACAGGAGGAAAGCGCGAGGCAGAGAAAGCGCTGAATTCCGATCATTGCTATTTTATAACAGGAAATCCGGGATTTTTCAAGCCGGATTCAGTTGAATTCTGCGACGAGGAAAGTGTGGTCGGAAGGCTTTTCGAGCGCGCGCGGCTTTTTGTCGATGTGAATGTTCTTGAGGCGCGGGACCATGGGAGCAGTCCCGAGGATGTGATCGATCCGCCATCCCATATTCTTCTCGAAGGCGCCAAAACCCCTGAAATCCCAGAAAGTGTAATGGCCGGGCCCCTTTTCTTTCTCGCGGAAAAGATCCGTCCACATGCCCTCCAGGACCTCCTGGTAGGCGTTGCGCGCATCCACATGAAAACAGACATGGTCCTTGTTGCGTTCCGGATGGGCGAGGTCGATTTCCGTCGGAGCGACGTTGATGTCGCCCATCCAGAGGGCGGGCTGGTCCTTTTTCAGTTTCTTGCCGAAATAGGCTCTTAAGTCGCGGAAAAATTTTAGTTTTTTCTGGTATTTGGGCGAATCGATTTCAAACCCTTGGGGCACATAGGTGTTGATGAGGCGCACGCCCTCAAACTCCGCTTCGAGAAAGCGCGCGTCCTCTTCCGGCTCGTCCGGATAAAGGCGGTCACAGATCAGCTTGAGAGGTTTTTGGGAGATGAAAGCGACGCCGTTATAGCTTTTCTGGCCGCGAAAAACGACCTTCCAGCCCGCGGATTCGATGGCTTCCCGGGGAAATTCGTGGTCCTGAACTTTGGTTTCCTGGATGGCGAGAACGTCGGGACTCTCGAATTTGAGCCAGTCGAGGATAATGTTGAGACGGGCGCGGATGGAGTTGGCGTTGAAGGTGGCGATCTTCAAGAGGGCTTACTGCTCGAGCTGAGAGGAAAGGGCGCCGCGGCGGCTGTACAAAACGGCCGCGCCCAAGGCGATGAGGCAAACGATGACGATGATCAGACGAGTCTCAAAAACAAATCCCTTAATGGCGAAGGGAGCGACCAAAATGCTGACCAGGTTCATGACCTTAATCATCGGATTTAAAGCGGGCCCGGCCGTATCTTTATAAGGATCGCCGACGGTGTCGCCGATGACGGACGCCTTGTGATAATCGGTTCCTTTTCCGCCCAAATAACCATCTTCGATCTTTTTCTTGGCGTTGTCCCAAGTCGCGCCCGTATTGGACATATAGACGGCAAGGAGCTGGCCGGAAACAATCGCTCCCGCCAAAAATCCGCCAAGGGCTGCGGCTCCGAGGGAAAAGGCGATCAAGATCGGCGAAAAAATAGCCAGGATCGCGGGCCCGAGAAGCTCTTTTTGAGCCATCGCGGTCACGATCGCCACGCAGCGGGCGTATTCGGGTTTTTCTTCGCCTTGAAGGATCCCGGGGCGTTCGCGGAACTGGCGGCGGACTTCCTCGACCACGCCGAAAGCGGCGCGGCCCACGGCCTTGATCGAGAAGGCAGAGAAAAGCCAGGGGACGGCGGCTCCGATCAGAAGTCCCACAAAAACTTTAGGAAGATTCACCTGAATCCCGATCGCCGTCAATTGAGCTTCGTCGATAAAAGAGCGGAAAAGAGCGATGGCCGCCAAAACCGCCGTGGCGATCGCGAGGCCCTTCGTCAGGGCTTTCGTCGTGTTCCCGATCGCGTCCATCCAAGCGAGGGTCCGAGAAGCTTCCTCTTCCTGTTCGATCCCGGACATCTCAAAGATCCCGTGAGCATTGTCGGTAATGGGGCCATAGGTGTCCATAGCCAAAATATATCCCGTCGTCGTCAGAAGGCCCAGCCCTGAAAGGGCGATCCCATATCCGGCGAGAGCGGGCTGACCCGGGAAAATCATGTAAGAGGCGATGATGGTGATTCCGATCGTGACCACCGCCCAGACGGTCGACTCCATCCCCTCCGCCATTCCGGCGAGGATCGTGGTGGCGGCGCCCGTCTTGGTGGCCGTGGCCGTTTCCGTGACGGGACCTTTGTCCGGATGCGTGTAATAATTGGTGATCCAAAGGGTCACGATGGAAAGGATGATCCCCGAAGTCGTCGCCCAGAAGAAACGCCAATCGGGAAGGCCGGTCACCGGGTTTTTTACATAGAAAAGAGTCACGACCACGAAACCGGCAACGCTCGCGATCGCGGAGGTCCAATAGCCGATGTTGATCGGCCTCATGGGATCGCGCATCGTGGTTCCCTCTTTGACGCGAACCGCAAGAACTCCGAGGATCGAGGAAAAAACGCCGACCGCGCGAAGAAGGAGCGGATAGAAAATAAGGGTCATGGCGAAGCGCGAAGCGTTCGGACCGTAATGTTCCGTAAAAACGGGATCGAGGAGGCAAGCCGCGGCCAAAATGATCGCGGCGACCAACGTCACTTCATAAGACTCAAAGACGTCGGCCGCCATTCCCGCGCAGTCGCCGACGTTGTCGCCGACATTATCCGCGATCGTGGCGGCGTTGCGGGGATCGTCTTCCGGAATCCCCACTTCCACTTTGCCCACGAGATCTCCGCCCACGTCCGCGGCTTTGGTGAAGATCCCCCCGCCGACGCGCATGAAGAGCGCGGCTAAAGAGCCGCCGAAACCAAAACCCACGAGAACTTTGGTCGCGTGCTCCTTAAAAATAATGAAAATGATGGTGGCGCCGAGGAGGCCGAATCCGACCGTGAACATCCCCGAGACCGCGCCCGCCTTAAACGCCATCTCCATGGAAGCCTTAAAACTTTTCAAGGCGGCATTGGCGGATCGAACGTTTCCCTTGACCGCGAGCCACATACCCACGAATCCGGCGCCGTAGGAAGCGATGACGCCCATCAGGAAAGCGGCGGAGATGCCGACGGGAATCCAATGGAGTTCGGGATTATTGGCGTAGATGCGGCGGTACATCAGGAAAAGGCCGAGCGTCAGGACCAATACGAACCAGATCATCGTTTTGACCTGTTTGGCGAGGTAGGCGAGCGCTCCTTCTTCGATGGCTTTGGCCACTTCCACCATCTTCGGGCTTCCGGGATCCGCGCGCAGCACAATGACGCACAGATAGAGGCCATAAACGATGGCGACGAAGGCCGAGCCGAGGACCATCCAAAGGATGTTCCATTCCGTAGGCCCTAAAGCCGGGAGGGTGATTTGAGCTTCAGTCACGCGTGAACCTTGTCATGGGCGAGAAATTCTAGCAAAAAACTCCCGGAGAAACCATAGACAGGTAAGACTTTAAAACCTGCCCGGTGGTTACAATCACAATTTAAAATCGGAGGCGATGTGCTGGACTTCGAGGAGAAGGTCGGAAAGCTGCTCGGCGGTCTGTTGGGGCGTAAGGGCGCCGCGACCGGTTTTGTCTCGGATCTCCGTCAGTTTTTGGGCGATGCGGTCGGAGAGGTTGCGCTCGCGCAAGAGCTTTTGGCGCAAGAGCTCGATCATTCGGTTTATATGCTCGGCCGTGTCCATGAGCTCGTCGCCCTCGCGCAAAACGGCCTTTACGGTCAAATCCCCTTTGGAAATCGCTTCCGCCACCTTTTCGAGGCGGAAAAGGGGCCCCGCGAACTTGTGGGAGATGAAAATCGAGAGGATCACGACGATGACGAGAAAAATGGGAATATGGATCGCGAGCAGCCGGATACCTCCGCGCATAATGTGTTCGACATTTTCGTTTCCGGCCTGCTGAATATAAAGTTTGCCGAGGACGTAATAAAGATCGAGAGAAACCAGCGTCGCCGTGATCAGCACCGAAAAAAAGACCATCATGACATACTTCATCTGAAGCGCGCGCTTGATGAGGATGATCCTGCGCCGAATGACTTCGCGCCCTAAAGGACCGGGAGCGCTCGGTCTCTGAGGCTCGGGCATGGGGTTAGCCCCGCTTATCGATGGGTTGGTAAGAAAGATCCATCGCGCCCGTGTAATTGGCGCGAGGACGGAGGAGACGGTTGTCGGAAATCTGCTCCAGGTAGTGGGCGGAATAGCCCGCGATCCGGCTCATGAAAAACATGGGAGTAAAGAGGGCGGGAGGGATCCCCATGCAATAAAGAAGGGTCGCGGAATAAAAATCGACGTTCGCGGGAAGCTTCTTCACCGGAGCGACCATCGACTCGATCTTCTCGGACATCCGGAAAAGGTTCGCGTTCCCGGTCTTCTCGCAGATCTGCTTTGAGGCCACTTTCAAAATCGGGGAGCGCGGATCCTCCACCTTATAAACCCGGTGGCCGAAACCCATGATCTTTTTCTTATTGGCGATCGCGTCCTGGATAAAAGACTCGACTTTCGACTCCTCGCCGATCTCAATGAGCATTTTGATCACTTGCTCGTTCGCGCCGCCGTGGAGAGGGCCTTTGAGCGCACCGATCGCGGAAGTCATCGCGGAATAATAATCGGAAAGGGTGGATGCGGTCACGCGCGCGGCGAAAGTCGAAGCGTTGAGCTCGTGATCGCCCAAAAGCACGAGGTAAAGGTCGAGACCCTTCACGAAAGCGGGGTCGGCCTCTTTGCCGTTCATCATGTAGAAAAAATTGGCGGCGTGGCTCAAGTCCGCGCGCGGCTCGATCGGCTCCTGGCCGGAAGAAATCCGCTCCCAGGCCGCGATCAAAGTCGGGATCTGGGCGATCATCCGCATCGCCTTGGGGAGGCAGTCCTGATAACTCACTTTCTCGGCGTCCGTATCGAAAAAAGAAAGGGCGGAAACGAGCGAGCGCAGAACCGACATCGGGTGAACAGTCTTGGGGATTGAAGCCATCCGGTCCAACAGGCGCGGATCCACGGCGCGGGACTTGGAAAGAGCGTCGGTGAACTCCTCGAACTGCATCTTCGTCGGGAGTTTGCCGTAAGAAAGGAGATAAGCCGTCTCTTCGAAAGTGGAGCTTTTCGCAAGGTCGGTAATGGAATAGCCGCGATAAATCAGGCGGCAACGCGGGCCGTCGATGAAACAAATCGAGGAATCGCCCGCGACGACGTCTTCAAGGCCGGCGGGATGGGCCGACTCGGGCTTCTTTATCTTGGTATCAACAGGAGTTGTAGTCACGAGCACGTTATTTTACTGAAACTGGATCGGAAGGTCAATGGGCGGGAAAATCAGAGGAACTGGTCGAGGAGTTTTTCCGTGCTGCCTTTGCCTTTTTTCTGCTGAACCGCCTGAGAAAGCCGGATGGTGGCGTCCGTCATTTCCGGGCGCTCCTGTTTGAAAAAGGTTCCCAGATACACTTTTCCCTTCGTCTGCCAGAGGTCGAGGGCCGCCTTTTTGTTCATCACGTCGTGATCGGCGGGAATGTTGACGACGCGTTCGCGGTAATATTTGTAGGTGTCGTTGAAAGCGGTGCAGGGGCTGATCGAATGGACGAAGGAAAACCCCTTGTGACGAATGGCGTTCACAAAAAGCTCCGTCATCTGGTCGATCGCTCCGGAATAAGCTCGGGCCACAAAGGAAACATCATAGGCCAGGGAGAGGGCTACGGGGTTCAAGTTTTCCTCCTGAACTCCATAAGGAAGCGCTTTCAATGTAAAATCGGGGCTTGTCGTGGGCGAGCCCTGCCCCTTGGTCAGGCCATAGACGGAATTGTCCATCATGATATAAGTAATGTCCACGTTGCGGCGCGCGGCATGAGGGAAATGGCCTCCGCCGATCGCGAGGCCGTCGCCGTCGCCCCCGACCGCGATCACGGTCAAATTTGGGTTCGCGAGCTTAACGCCCGTCGCCGTCGGCAAAACTCGCCCGTGGACGCCGTGGAAACCGTAGAAATTGGTGAAGATGGGAAGTCGGCCGGAACAGCCGATCCCGGAGACGACGACCGTGCTCTTCAGATCGAGGTCCATGATGAGAGCGGCGCGGTAGATCGCGGACAAAATTCCGAAATCGCCGCAGCCCGGGCACCAGACCGGAGCCACCGCGCTTTTAATGTCTGCGACCGTTTTAATGTTCGTGTTGGTTTGCGTATTAATTTCTGGCATATTTATCTCATTCCTTCCGTCTTAAATCGTCAGTATTTCGTGATGACTTCTTCGATCTTATTATAAATCTCATCGGGAGTGAAAGGCACGCCCGCGCATTTGTTGAGCGGGATCGTGCGGATCATGTATTTCGCCCGGATGATTTGGTTGAACTGGCCCGTGAAATTGAGCTCGGGGATGATGATGTGCTCGACGGAATCGAGGAAAGCCTTGATTTCGTCGTCGGGAAGGGGGTTGAGCATCTTGACCTGGAGCGCGGCGACGTCGTAGCCGTGCTGATGGGCCCGCGCCATGGCTTCTTCGATCGGCCCTTCGGTCGAACCCCAGGAAAGAATCCCGACTTTCGCATTCTCGTCGCCGAACCGACGGGTAAAACCCTTTTCTTTAGCGATCAGCTCGAGTTTTTTGTAGCGTTTCTGCATCATCCGGAAATGGTTCGCGGGCGTATAGGTCGGGTCGCCGTTTTCGTTATGTTCCAGGCCGGTCGCCACATAGGTCGAGACGTGTTTCCCCGGAATCGCGACGGGGCTTATGCCGTTGTCGGTCAGCTTATAGCGCAGGTAGCCGTTGGCCGCTTCCGCGGCGGTGGGCATCAAGCGGTTCCAAGTCTCGATCCCCGACAGTTGGGGCCGGGTGAAGGTTTGGGTTCTTTGAGAGAGCGATTGGTCGGAAAGGAAAATGACCGGGATCTGGTATTTTTCCGCGATATTAAAGGCCTTGATGATGCCGAAGAAACAGTCTTTCACATTCGAAGGCGCCATGACGACGCGGGGCGCTTCTCCGTGACCGCCATAGATGGCCTGATAAAGATCGGATTGTTCCGTTTTAGTCGGAAGGCCCGTCGAAGGGCCGCCGCGCTGGCAGTCGATGATAATTAAAGGAAGCTCGACCATCGAAGCCAGGCCCAGGGCCTCCATCATGAGCGAAAATCCGGGCCCGGAAGTCGCGGTCATCGCTTTCGCGCCCGCGAAAGAGGCGCCGATGCAGGAAGTCACAGCGGCGATTTCATCTTCGGTCTGGATCGCGAAGCCGTCAAAAGAAGGCATTTCGCGCTCCATAAACTCTAAAATTTCGGAAGCGGGGGTGATGGGGTAGCCCGCGTAATAGCGGCAGCCCGCGTGGATCGCGCCCGCGGCGATCGCTTCATTTCCGGACATGATCAATTTAGAAACCTTAAGCTCGCGGGGACTGACATGAAAATCTTTGGTGGTCGTATTTTTGATCGCCCAGGCCCAGCCCGCCTCAAAAGCCTTTAAATTCGATTCGATGACCTTTTCGGACTTGTGCTTGAACTGCTCGCGGATGACGTTTTTTACCGACTCCATCGGGAGCCCGACCATTTCCGCCACCGCGCCCAGAGCCACCACATTTTTCGCCTTTTTGGTGCCGGATTCGCTTTGAGCCAGGGAGCTCAGAGGAATCCCGTAAGACTGTTTCGCATAAGTGTCGTCGGGAAAGAAAATGTCCGTGTCGAATACCGCGAGGCCTTCTTTCTTCAAATCTTTGCCGTGGGTTTTGAGGGCTTCCTCATCATAAGCGATAAGGATGTCGAGCTGGGTGCCCTGAGAAAGGACCGGACGGTCCGCCACGCGGACCTGATACATCGCCTGGCCGCCTTTGATTTCGGCGGGATTCGTGCGGAAAGTAAAGACGTCGTATTGGGAGCGCGCGAGCGCCACCGTCAGCATTTCACCCGTGGAAATGACCCCGGTGGTGGTGCCTGTGTCTCCTCCGACTCTTATCGTTAGATGGTTTGGCATGGTTGAATCACTGGTATGTGAATTTCATTATAACACATAGTCTGAGTTTGTCAAGACTCAATACCTGACTCTTTTGTCAGGATTAGACAAGCTAATAGAGTCCCGCTCCGGGCCCGGGAACTTACCCCCAGAACCGGTGTCTAACCGCCCAAGAAGAATAAAACTGACTTGAAAGGAGAACCAAATGAAATTCAAAATCGCCTTATCCGCCTTATTCCTGCTTTGGGGAGCTTCCTTTTCTTCCCTTCGAAGCGAGGAAATGAAAGGAAGCCAGGTCGTCCTCGATTGGGACAAATTCGTCAAGCTCTGGGAAGAAGCCACAAAGCCCGCCAAATCCCCCGAACCCGAGACGCCACCCCCCGTCGATTATATCTTAAGCAGCGCCCAATATGAATGCGCGGTCCAGCCGGGCGCCTCCGTTGCCCGGGCCGCTTTCAAACTCAATGTCCTCCAGGACAAGAAGTGGGTCAGGATCCCTTTCCTGCCCGCTTCTCTTGGGCTCAAAGAGGCGACCTTGGACGGGAAAACCGTTCCCGTCGCCCAAGAAGGCGGATACCACTCCCTCGTGCTGAAAGGCGCGGGGAGCCACAGCCTGACCGCCGTTTTTTCCCTCTCAACGCCCGCAAAAGACGGAACTCCGAGCTTCAGCTTCTCGATCGTGCCCACAGCCATGACGCTCGTTTCCTTCGTTTTCAACAAGCCCAACCTGGATGTCTCGATTCCCGCGGCGCAAGTGATCTCCTCTAAAACGGAAGGAGGAAAAACCCGGATTGAAGCGACTCTTCCCCCTTCGAGTTATGTTCAGGTTTCCTGGCAGAAAGAGCTCGCCCCCGAAGCCCAGCTCCCCGCCAAGCTTTATTCCAAGCTCGAGCAGCTTCTCACCGTCGGAGAATCGGCGATCTCGATCCGCTCCCAGTTCACATACTCGATCCTCCATTCCGGGGTCGATGAGATTCGAATCAAAATCCCCGAGAATGTCACGGTGTTGAACGCGGCAGGAGGAGATGTCCAGGATTGGAAAATTCTTCAGGCGAAGACGGGAAACATTCTATCCGTCCAGCTCAACCGGAAGGTCAAAGGCACGGAAATGATCACGGTCACGAGCGAGTTTTCTTACAAAAACGAGCCAGCCACGGCCGCGCCGATCCTCCGCAGCGCCGGAGTCGAGCGCGAGGAAGGCTCCATCGCCATCGAAGCCAAGAGCAACGTCGAGATCGCTCTTAAGGAAACCAAGGGACTGCGGAAGGTGGATGTAAAAGAGCTGCCGCAAGGCCTTTGGGCGAGCGCGGGGAATCCTCTCCTTTACGGGTTCACGATTTCAGATCCTGCCGCTTCTCTTTCCGTCGGGATTGAGAGGCACGAAGGCATCCCCGTCCTGACGAGCACGGTGGATGGAGCGAATGCGGTCACGGTCCTCACAAAAGACGGCCAGTGGGTGACGCGCGTTTCTTTCCAAGTGCGGAACCACTTAAAACAGTTCATCCACATGAAACTTCCGGAAGGCGCCGAAATTTGGAGCGCGTTCGTCTCGAACCAGGCCGTCAAGCCTTCGAAAGACAAGGACGGACAGATCCTCATCCCCCTCGAGAAATCGATCCTGGGGTATGAAAACGCCTCTTTCCCGGTCGAGGTCATCTATTTCAATAAAGGCAAGGAGCTCGGGGTCGGCGGAAATCGCAGCGTCTTTTTGCCCACGGTGGATTTGCCCGTGAGTGAAATGCTTTGGTCCCTTTATGTTCCCGAGGATTTTAACTTTGTGAATTTCAGCGGAAATATGGAAAAGGAAAAATGGGCGCGCGGCATTTATCCCGCGCTGGCTCAGAACGGCGAAGCGGTTTCGCGTCAAAGTTTTGGAGCTGATGTCGGATCCAAAGTCATGACGCTGGCCGGAGCCATCCGCCAAAGGATGGAAACCAACTCCCTCGCCGGCGCGCCCGAATCCGTCGCCTATTCGGACGAGATGATGAAAAATCAAGCCGTCATGGAACTCAAGACATTCGATAAGGAAAAAGACAATTCTTCCATGCAAAACCAGGTATTGCCGATTTCCTTCCGCATCCCCGAGGCCGGACGGCTTTACCGCTTCGGGAAGATCATGGTGATCGAGACCGTCCCTCAAGTCGGGCTCACTTATGTGCGCAGCGAAATCGTGACGGTTTTGAGGTTCCTTTTTCTCGGTCTTGTCCTCGGCTCCCTTTACCGGATGCGCTCCTCTCTTTTGGAAGGTTTGCGCGCCGCCGTAAAAAAGATGGGAAAACTCCCTCTCAAAAATCCTCTCGCTAAAGCAAAGGAATCCGAAGCCACCGCCTGACCGTACACCCGCCTCCGGAAGTTCCGGACACAAAAAGGCCCCATTCTTTCTCCGGGAATGGGGCCTTTGTTTTGGGGACAGACGGGGGACAGAGCCTTTTTAATAGGGGCTGTCCCTAATTTTTCAGAAGCTGCTGCGAATCCGCATCGAGACCGCGGATCTTTTTGTGCTCAAGATCGACTTCGAAAGAATAACGGAGGTACTGAACCTTGTACAGCCGCTCGCCCAAAGGCTTCGAGGACCACAACTTGTCATCGGCATCGGAACGGAAAGCGTCACCCGTCTTTAGAACAGGAGCAGGCTGCTGAAGATTCATCGCTCCCGCGTTAGACTTGTCCAAAGAGCGTCCCCGTATTTTTTGCTGAACGGAATTCTGGCCGGGTTGGGAAACATAATTTTTGGCGAAGAGAATCGCTTCCCGGCCTTCATCCGGACTTTCCGTTTCAGACAATGGGGCCTGTTTTTTGGTTCGAACCTGAAGCGATTCAAACACCGGTACATTTTGTCTTTGATTAACCGCCGCTCCTGCAAAGGCGCTTTGAGGCGTGGAATTCATCGACTCCTTTCGTCCGGCGGAAAACTCGCGCGGATTATCTTCCAACGGGGCGGCAGCCGGAGCTGACAGGCCAAAGCTTGATTTCTCTTCATTTAATTTTTCCTCATCCTTCATCTTCTGGGCTCGATACCCCGCAACTTCGTCTCGGATTTCATCGCCGGCTGCGAGCTCGCCTTTCAACTGTGATTCAGGAACGGCCAAATCAGCCGGTTTCGCCTTGCCTGCAATAATGGATCTTTCCAAAATTTGTCTCCTCGAGGCCAACTGATCGAGGCTTGAGGAACGGAATGCCGCGCGTCCGCGGTTGACGACATAAAACTCCAAAAGGCCCTTGCTGATAAAAATAATCATCAGCCCGGAAAAGGCAAAAGCGGTGATCTTGTAGGGCATTGTGAGGAAAGGCTCCCGTGAATCCTCCGCCCTCATTTTCCTCTCGAGGCGGGCCATATATCCGGAAGGCAACGACGCCTGGGGAAACCCTTTCATCTTTTGGACGGCGGCGCGGAGCTCTTCGAACTCCGTACGGCATTCCGCACAGGAAGAAAAATGTTCCTCCACTTTCTTCATCTCCGCGGGCGAAAGCCTCCGGTCCAGATAAGGCGATAAAAGATCTTTAACGTGGCTCATTCGATTTTTCCTTATACATTTCTTTCAAGCCGTCCCGCGCCCGCGCCAGGCGCGATTTCACCGTTCCCAAAGGAATATCGAGAATCTCCGAAATCTCCTCGTAGGATTTTTCTTCGATGTCGCGCAAAACGATCACGGCGCGGCTCTCATCGTCCAGCTTCGCCAAAGCGGCGCTGATCTCCCCAAACCTTTCAGCCTGAAGCAAAGAGTGATCGACGGGAGGCTCGTTCGATTTAAAAAATTCCTCGCGCTTTTCATCCTCTTGCGGAAGCCAATCAAGGGAGATGAATTTCCAAAGGCCCCGGCGGCTTTCCGACCGCACGCGGTTTTTCCAGGTGTTGAGCACGATCCGGTAAAGCCAGGTGGAAAGCGACGAATCGCCCCGGAAGCGAGGCAAAGCCTTCACGGCGCGGAGGAGCGCGTCCTGCGAAAGATCTTCGGCATCCGACGGGTTTCCGGTCAGCTTCAAGGCGAGATTATATGCCATGGGCGCGTGTTCGTGGACGAAGGCGTCCGGGTCCGTGAAATTAGACACCGGAATAGGAGGAAAGTTCGTACATCTTTTTCCGCCGGTCCTTGAACAAATGATTTTGGGGCGTCACCTTCTTGTTTAACGCCAAAGCAGCGTCGAGGACCCTTGTTTCCGCCGTTTCCTCCGACCGGTCCGCCCGGACAAAAACCTCTCCCCGCGGGCCTGCTATCTGGGAGTTGCCGATGAATGTCAGTCCGCGCTCGGTCCCCACGCGGTTCGCCGTGACCGAGAAAATGCGGTTTTCCAGGCTGCGGATTTTCATGGCTTCCGGCCCCCATGGCAGAACCAAGTTCGAGGGGTGCGCGATGATTTGAGCGCCCTTAAGGGCCAGCGTGCGGGCCGCCTCCGGAAAAAACCAGTCAAAACAGATCATGATGCCCAAGGAAACGCCCTTATATTCCCAGACTTTGAACCCCGTATCTCCCGGAGTGAAGAACCTCTTTTCCTCGGCGAAAAGATGGGTCTTGCGGTAAACGAATGTTTTCCCGCCGAAAGTCAGAACGGCCGAATTATAATATTTCTTTCCGCTTTTTTCAGGAAGGCCCGCAACGACGGCGCAATCGTTCGCGAGAGCAAAATCCGCGAGGGCGCGGGCAGTTTCGCCGGAAGGAATTGTTTCCGCGGCGCGTCGAACTTCGGATTTTGACTTGAACCGGTAACCGCTCGCGAAAAGTTCGGGAAGAACCCAGAGATCCGCTTTCTTATTCTTGAGGATGGAAAGAGCTCGGGCGACGTTTTCCCGCACGCGCAGAAATTGCGGGTTGTTTTGAAGAAAACCTGCCTTCATATTCGAAGCTTTCATTCCCGGCTTTTCGACTTTCGGACTTTTTTAACCGCCACTTCCTTCTCCTCTTCTTTCAGTTCGGGAGTGATTTTTTCGATCGCGGCCGCGGCGGACATCTGAACTTGGGAATCCGGATCCTTTAAAAGTCGCTTAAGTTTGGAAAGAGCTTTCTTGGCTTTGGGCCCCATGTCGCCGAGACAATAGGCGCATTGAAAGCGCACCCACGCGCTTTCATTTTCGAGGCCCTTGATAAAAAGTTTGGGGATTCCCGGGACTTCCTCTTTAAGCATGAAAAGCGCGCAACCCGCCCGGATGCGGAGATCCGGATTCTCGCTTTCAAAAAGCTCCCGCAGCTTCTCTTTGGCGGCGCCCGCTCTGTCTCCCAGATCGACGATCTTCTGGACCGCCAGCATGCGGACCGTGTCTTCCGGATGGGATAAAGCCTCGAGATAATATTTCAGGCGGCCCTTGGAAGTGTCGATATCTCCCGCGACCGCCTCGAGCGTTTTCAAGGCGTGGGCGCCGTCCATCGTCCGCAGCGACGCCGCCTCGGGAAAGGTTTTCTCGGGAGGAGGAAGTTTTTGGATGGACTGAATCGCCATGTAAGCCGCGTCCGCGACTTCCCGGTCTGAATCTTTCATCGCCTCTTCCAGAGCGGGGACGGCGTGTTGGGCTTTCGGACCCCATTTTGAAAGAGTCTCGATGGCGCTCAGTTGATCGCCCACCTTCTCGGACTTCAAATGTTCCATAAGAACCTGATAATCATGAAGCTGGGTTTCCGACTGGATGATCCTGAGCGCTTTTTCCAAAGCCTTTCGTTCATCGCCTCCGGAAGAGTTGATCTCATCCTGCAAAACCGGAATCGCTGTCGAAGCCCTAAAACCCATCCGTTCCAATATTTCCACCGCCTGATCCTTCAATCGCGGCCGGTCTGTCCGGATCGCGTTCAAAAGAACCTCTACCGATTCCGTTTTCACCCTTTTCGGCATCCCCGGAGTTTTCAACATCAAAACAGCCGCAAAAATTCCGCACGCCAACGAAACCGATCCGAAGACTTTGGAAGTGCGAGTCGAAAATATTTTTTTCACCCGGAAAAAGAACGCCGCCATGGTCAAAGACCAAAGAAAGAACAGGAGCGTCAGTAAAATATATTCCTTGCCGAAAAGAAAGGAATAGTCGAAAATGAGAAGAGAGACGAGCAGGAGCGAGAAGGCCGCGTAAGGCCAGACCGTGCGGACCGTGACCGCCTCGCCGTCGATCAACTGTTTCAGCAAAGCCCAGATCGAGCGGCTGGCGTCGAAAAAAAGAAGGGCGAAGGATGAAAGAAAAATGAGAAAAAGAATCAGAGTGCAGAGTATTTCTTGCGGAACTCCGGAGGCGCCCAGAATCCAGAAAAGAACGGTGGAACCCGCGAGGACCGCGGCCGCTTTTCTCCTCGGACTGAAATGCGGAAACTCGCAATGAAAGTCGGCATCTCCCGCCGCCGAGGAATAGGTCGTATTTGGGATCACATCGTCCTCAAACGCGGCCGCGCCGGGAAAAACCAAGGGATAATTCTGAGCCCTTAAAAGATCATATGCTTCCTTGATCTTAAGAAAATTCTGGGCGGCGGCATGCTTTTGAATGGGGTTTTGAAACTTGTCGGGATGGTTTTGGGCGGCGAGAACGCGGTAAGCGTTTTTGACTTCTTTCAAGGTGGCGCTCGAATTGATGCGGAGTATTTGAAGAGCGGCTCGAAGAGCATCGGCGGATGCTTTCATCTTTGGAAGTGCTTCATTCCCCCTCTTCTTCAAGCTTAAAGACGATGGACTGGCGGATCTTCACGGCCACGGGCGCGGAATTCACGACGGCGGGCTCGAAACGCATTTTGTCCGCGACGACCTTCGCCACGGAATCAAAATTTTGCCCCCCGGAACCGATCACATCCACTCCCAGAACACGGCCCTGAGGGTCCAGGTGAAGATCGACGATGACGCGGCTTTGGATCCCGGCCTCGCGCTCGGCGGGAGGGTAATTCTTTTTGAGGAGACGTAAAACTTCGCGTTTATTGAGAAGCTTGGGAAACTTGTCGAGCTTGATCCCGCCGCCCTCGCCGTCGCCTCCGCCAAATCCTCCGCCCGTTCCGGTATATCCGTCGCCTGTTCCGCCTTCGATGCCGTTAGGCGAGCGGGTCTCGGAGGTCGCCTCGGGACCCGGTTTCTCTAAGATTTTTGTATCCGCAGACGGCAAGACCCAGTCCTTGGGTTTCTCCGCCTTGGGCGCGGTCGGCTCTTCCATCGGCGCGGGAGGGGCGGGGTTTTTCACTTCCTGAAGCGTGGTCCCTCCCCCGGGCTTAAGCAAGGGATTGCCCCCGATCCGGAAAGGCTGGGTCAAGTCGATCTCCATAAAGGTGGGCTGGCTTGGGCCCAGAAGATGCTTGAGCTGAAATATTCCGTAGAGCCCGAGATGAAAAAGAACGGAAAAAAGAACGGAATTGCGGAAGAGATTTTCTCTTTTGGTGAGAGAGGCGCGAAACTCCTGAAGACGGATCACGGGTTCGCCGGGGGCCGCGCTTTGGCCCGGACCTCGAGAGCGAGCTTTTTCACGCCCGCCCCCCGGACAATGTCCAGAATTCCAACCACATCCCCGTAGGAATTGACCTGGTCGGCGAGAAGCGCCACATGAAGAAAGGGATCGGATTTGACCATGACCGCCAGCTGGGAGGCGAGCTCCTCCGGAGAGATTTTCTGATCCTCGAGAAAAAGCTCTTTTTGGTCATTGTAAATGATCTTGATCGTGGCGGTGGCTTTGGGCTGGGTGTTGGCCGCGGCAGGGACATTGACGCTGACCGCGCGCCTTTGGATGAGCGGAGCGGTCGCCATGAATATGATCAAAAGCACGAGGATCACGTCCACGAAGGGCGCGATATTGATGCCGGAAATGGATTCTTGGGAGGATTCGAAGGACTGCATTAATTAAGTATAACCGCCGAACGGGAGAAAGGCAATGGCCCCTGTCAGGTCTTGGACCCCTTCAATTTAGCCACCAAAAGCTTCGAAAGGGACTCCGCGTCCGTGAGAATTTCTCGGATCTGCTTTTGGAAAATGTTGTATGCGATGACACAGGGGATGGCGACCAGAAGGCCGGTGGCTGTGGCAATGAGAGCTTCGGAGAGGCCTTGCATGACCACTTCCGCTCCGCCCCCGCCCTGCATGGAAAGATCGTGAAACGCCTTGATGACTCCGAGAACCGTGCCGAAGAGGCCCACATAAACCGCATTATTCCCGAGAGTATTCAGAATAATCATCCGGGTCTCTAAAAAGCGCCTTTCTGCATTAAGCGCCTGGGCCATTGTCTCTTCCACGATGTAAACTCCCTCCGGGGTCTTGTCTTGTCCGGCCTTGAGAATCCGGGCGGCGACAGCGCGCTCTTTGCGCTCTCTCGAAAGCACGATCGCGCGCTCCACGATCACCGCGACCGTGAGGACGGAACAGGCGATCAAAATGTAAATGACCCAGTCCCCGCCCGTAAAAGCGAGGGCCCTCATCAAAGCGATCATTTCCCCGCCTCCTTGGAATCCTCCACCGATTTTTTCGAATAAAGGCGGAGAAGCGAGGTGCACATCTCGGCATAAACGATGTCCGGCTGGATCGAGCCGAAATAGCCCAAAAGCTTACCATAGTCCTGACCCGTCCCGAGCTCTCCCAAATAATGCATCGCCATTGCCCGGATCAGCCATTCCTTGTGATCGAGAAAAGGCAAAAGATAATCGCGGCCGATCGAGTCGCCCATCCGCCAAAGAGCCTGAGTCGCGTAGACCTGAACGAGAGGCGAAGCGTCGAGCTTCGAGACACCTTGAAGGATCGAAACGGCGTCCTGATAACCCCAAATTTGCAGGGCTTCGACCGCGGCGAAACGGTCGGAGACGCTGTCGGCCCGGCGGAGAGCGTCTTGAAAAAGGTTCAAGTGAAGCCGGTTCTGGCAGTAAGCGAGAGCGATCAAAGCATAGGAGCGGACATCGGGGTTGCCGCTTTCCTTGGCGATGCGGATAAGCTGGTCCTCAAGCTGGAAATCCTTCGTGCCCGCGAGGCCTTCGGTCAAAAGATACCCTAGAACCGTATAACGGTATTTAAGGCCGATGCCTTTCGGCGTCACCAAAAAATTGAGATCGTTATATGAAACGGACTTTTCCGCCTGTTCCTGGGTGATTCGCATGTCTTGTTTACCCTGGGCGATTTTTAGGAGCTGATAATTGACGCGGGAATCCACGAGCTCTCCATCGGGGATTCGAAGCCTGGGCGCCGTGACCACGAGGGGATCGAGCTCGACCGCGGGCTTAGGGGCGGGTTGGACCTCCGGCTCGGGCGGAGGAACCGGCAGGCCCTGTTTCGCCAAAAGCTTTTCTTTTTTGAGGCGCTTCTTGCGTTCCCGTTCCTGTTTGTCGAACTCGAGCTTCTGGGGAAAAAGTTTCAACGCGCCGATCGTGAGCTCGGCGATGATAAATTCATTGGAAGTGGCGATCTGCTCCTGGTTCAACCGGTCCAGAAGAAGATCATAGTCCTGGTAGTTGCCTACATCGCCCAGATAGCGCGCGGAAAGAGCGCGCACGAACCAGTCGGGATCATCCAATTTTTTTCTCAAGATCTCGAGGCCGGAATTATCTCCGAGCTGGACCGTCGCGAAGGCGGCGAACTGGCGGATGAGCTGGGAGTCATCCCTTTGCGCCAGGTCTTTGAGAGTCGGGACCGCCTCGGGGAATTTCCACTTGAGAAGAGCTTCGACCGCCGCATAACGGATGCCGATATTGCGCGATTGAAAGGCCTCGCGGAAATAAACGATGTCATTCTTATCTTTGAGCGAGGCCAGAGCGATGAGGGCGATGCTCCGGACCTCGGGCGTGCTGTCCCAGCGCGCGACGGTTGTCAGCCTCTGTTTGAGGTTCTGCTCCGAGATCACGCGGATGCGCTTGATCTCCTCCCACCCCAAAGCTTCCGAAAGAGCGACGCCCAAGCGCGTGTATCGATTCTTGAGAACCTGCCCTTCCGGAGAGCTCAAAGTCTTCAAGCTTTCCAGAAGGGACAGGTTATCCCCGCTTTCCAGCTTCCCGAGGTGAGTTTCATCGAGAAGCTGAATCAGCTTATTGATAATTTGGGGATCGACGGAGCGGAAGACCGTGCTCGTGCTGACTTCCTGTTCCGGAGGCGTATAAAGATAAAACCGCGGTTTCCAGCTCGGCTTGTCGGAGGCATGAAGATTCTGAACCCCTAAAGCGAGGAACAGAAGAGCCCCGGCCGACTTCAAGCGGAAAACGCGGCGACTCGTCATTTCGTGATCGTCACCTTCTTGATGAGGACCGGAGTGTTAGGCCGATCCGCCGGGCCGCGCGCGACGTTGCTGATCGCGTTCACCACATCCATCCCCTCGACGACTTCGCCGAAGATCGTGTGGTGCCCGGTGAGCCAGGGAGTCGGAACCGTAGTGATGAAGAACTGGGAGCCGTTTGTCCCCGGCCCGGCGTTCGCCATCGCGAGATATCCGGGCTTGTCGAAAGACAATCCGGGAACGATCTCGTCCTTGAACTGGTATCCCGGGCCGCCCGTTCCGTTGCCCATGGGATCTCCGCCTTGAATCATGAAATTTGGGATCACGCGGTGGAAGATCAAGCCGTCATAAAGGGGCTTCTTCACCTTCTCTCCCGTCGCGGGATTGGTCCATTCTTTTGTTCCCTGAGCCAAGCCTACGAAGTTCGCCACGGTTTCGGGCGCCTTGTCCGGAAAAAGCTTGATCTTGATTGTTCCCATCGATGTTTCCATCACTGCCATATTGCCTCCTCCTGCCTCTGCTTTTTTTTCCATTTTTTTCTTGGGCGCGGCGATTCCCGCGGCCGCAAAACTCAAAGCGAAAACTCCCGTCATTACCGACTTTACGACGCCTTTCATCATAGTCGCCTCCTCCTCAATTTGAACTTCCCCCGATCAAAAGCTTCGGGATCCGGATCGTGGGCTGGCCGTCGGAGACGGGAACGCCCTGGCCGTCTTTCCCGCAGGTGCCGACTCCCCACCCCATGTCGCTGCCGACCAGATCGATCGATTGGAGGACCCGGGGACCGTTGCCCAAAAGGGAGGCGCCGCGCACCATCGTTTTAATTTTACCATCTTTGAGAAGATACCCTTCCTCCACCTCAAAAACGAAATCACCGGTCACGGGATTGACCTGGCCCCCGCCCATCCGGCGAACGAGCAGGCCCTCCTTCACCGAATTCAAAATCATTTGGGGATCGTCCGGGCCGGGACCGATGAAAGTGTTGGACATGCGGGGGATCGGTTTGTGGCCGTACGATTCGCGGCGGCCGTGTCCGTTGGAACGGCGGCCGTCCTTGCGCGCGGTGATGCGGTCGTATAAATAGGTCTTGAGGACGCCTTTTTCCACGAGAACCGTCCGTTCCGATTTGGTTCCCTCGTCATCGTAAGCGAAGGAGCCGCGATGATTGGGGAGGGTGGGGTCGTCATAAACCGTGATCTTTTCGTTGGCGACCGTGGCGCCGACTTTTCCGTGGTAAACGGGTGAAATTCCCTTTTGGATTCCGTCGGCCTCGAGCGAATGTCCGATCGCCTCATGGATCATCGTGCCTCCGGCCTGAGACTCCAAAATCACGGGCATCTCTCCCGTCGGAGCGGAAGGCGAATTCAATTTTTCCACCGCGCGCCTAGCGGCCATGACAGCAATCTCTTTAGCGGGGTGCTTGTCGAACATCTCGAATCCGGAGAGAGCCCCGGCGACTTCCGTTGCGGTCTGTAGGACGCCGCCTTTTTCCGCGACGACGGTTGCGGCGAAAACCGTATACAACCGCTCCTCGCTAAAGGCATCGTGCTTCCGGCCCTCTTCCGCCCCCAGAAGGGAGATGCGCTTGAACCTTTGGCCCAAAGTCAGGCTAATCTGCCGGACAGAGCCGGCTTCCTTCAAAGCGCGGATGGCTTGATCCGATTCTTTTAAAATTCTGACTTTTTCTTCGAGGGAAATTTCGAAAGGATCTTTTCGGATCGCGTGTTTAGTGACAGGAAAAGAATTGGAAAAGGCCTGGGGAGAAAATTTTTTGAAACCTTTAGACAAGTCGCCCGCGAGCCGGGCCACGAGAGCGGAATCAAGCCCGTCGACGTGACCGAAGCGCGTCTCTTCGCCCTGGACGAAACGCAAGGCCATTCCGGAGGATTCGCCGCTCTCGACTTCGTCCAGCTTTCCGTCCTCAAAAGACAAAACAAGCCCTTGCGACTCCTCGGCATAGAGTTCGGAATAATCTCCAAAGATCAAAAAAGACTCAAAGGGTTTCCAATTCATGTTGTTTTATTATGTTACTTTTCTTTGGCGGGAAAGTCCACGGTAAAGGTGCTGCCCTTGCCCACTTTCGACTCCACCTTCACGGCTCCTCCGTGCATTTCGATCATCTTTTTTACGAGCGCGAGACCCAGTCCCGCGCCTTCCACCTGGCCCGTGAAGGACTCTTCCACCTGATAAAACTTCTGAAAAATCTTGTCGATCTCTTCCCCCGGAATGCCGCTCCCGTTATCCTTGACCGAAATGAAGATCCTTCCGCTTTCACAGCGCGCGGCAATTAAAATTTCCTTATCCTTGTTTTTATTGAACTTGACGCCGTTTTCGATGAGGCCCTTCATGACTTCGCGAAATTTGTCGTAATCGACCTCGACCGGCGGGACCGTTTTAAAGGAAGTGTCGATTGAAACCGTGGCGTGATTGTCGGAAAGAAAAGTCGTCATGGAAATGAGGATATCGTCGATCAGTTTTTTGGCGTCGTAGGGTTTGGTCTGAACGGAAAGTTCCTGGGCCTCAACCATGGAGAAAGTGATGAGTTTTTCCACGAGCTGCTTCAAGTGCATGCCCTGCTGGTGGATCGCGGTGATGGCTTTTTTCCAGAAAGGGTTCGTCGCCAGCAGCGCTTCTTCTTCCAGGAGCATCGGCGTGTAGCCCGTGATGGCCACGAGAGGCGTCTTAAGCTTGTGCGACATGAGAGAAAGAAAATCCCTCTTAAGCTTTTCCTCCTTCTTTTCCGCGGTGATGTCACGGAAAACCAAAAGGTACCCGAGCTGATCTTCGTTATCGGAAAGGATCTTTTTAACCATTCCCGAAAGCACAAGATAGCGTCCGTTTTTGCGTTCCGCTTCGAAACCAACCTGGGAAGAGCGCGCCGCCTGAATTTGAGAGACCGTCGGTTTCATATCGAAGACCTTGAACGCCTGCCAGACATTTTCTCCCGCGTAAGCGCTTTCGGAAACGCCCAAAAGCCGGCAGGCCGCGGGGTTGGCCAAAACGAGGTTCCCCGATTCATCCGCGAACGCGGCGCCTTCGGTCATCTGGGAAAACATGGTTTCGACTTTTTCTTTCTCTTCCCGCACCGAAGAGAAAAGCCGCGCGTTTTCGATCGCGACCGCCGCCTGGGAAGCGAAAGCCTCGAGAAGCGCGCGGTCCTCGTCCGTAAACCCGTCCTGATCCTTGCGGTTAATCGCTTGGACGACGCCCATGAGCCGTTTCTGGTAATTCATAGGGACGCAGAGGATCGATTTGGTGACGAATTTGGTTTTTTTGTCCGCCTTCTGGGTCCAGCGCGAGTCTTTCGCGGGATCGTTGACGATGAGCGGCTTGTTTTCCTTGGCCACCCAGCCCGCGATCCCTTCCCCCATTTTAAGGCGGATCGTTTTCAGCTCCTGGCCGGCATCGCCTAGAGCGACGTTAAAAACCAGCTCATTGGTTTTGGGATCGAGGAGGAGCAAGGAGCCCGTCTCCGCGCCCACGACTTGCGCGGCGAGTTTCAAGACGACCTGGAGGAGTTTGTCGATGTCGAGAGTGGAGGCGAGGATTTGATTGGCTTTGAGAAGGGGCTGAATGTCCTTAAGGTTCATCGGCCCTGCTCAATAATCGTAAACCACTCCCATCAAATATGTAAACGTCTCGTAGTTGTAGCTGTAGGTGCGCTCGTATTTCATGTTGGAACGCGACCAGCCCAGGTTTCCGAGCGCCTGGACCCTGAAATTCTTGTTCACGGGATAAGTGATCCCGAAGTTCGCGTAATATTCGTTGACGCCGACTTTCTCGGCCCCATAATTACCCACGGAATCCTGGACCGGGCGGTTGTCGTAAGTCCGCCGCGCATAAGAAAATCCTGCGGTATAAATCCAAGGCTGCTCCCCCCAGATGAAATCATAGTTCGTGCCTACGGAAAATTCCTTGTAGGCGTAGTAATTATTGTTGAATTGGGTTTTGGCGGCGTCGTAGTTATTCTGGTTCGAGCTCAAAATGTTGGCAGCCAGCCGATAACTGTTCAGAAGCTTCAGATTTTCCGTCAGAATAAAGGGAAGTGAAAGATTGCCCGCCGCGATCTGGCTTGAATCTTTGCGCGCCTCGCCGGAAAGGTCCCCGGTCAATACGACCACTTTCTGCTCGGTGAAATTGCGCATCGTATAGTAATAGGTGAGATCATATTTCGCCGTCTGCCCGCGGAAAGGAAAAACCGACTGGAACCCGAGGTAAGGCGCGTGATTCTGGGTGTTCAGGGTTTTGGCGCCGGCGTTTTCACGGCCCAAGTTCTGCTGCTGAGACTCGAGCGAATTGTAATTGCGGAAATCAATCCAGAAAAAATCGTAACCGACGCGAAGCGCCGTATCCTTGGAAAAAGTCCGTTCCGTCTCCAGATTGAGAGACGGCTTTTCATAATCAAACAACCCTTTCCCCCAGCTTTCGTCCTTGGTCTCTTTCAAAAGCTGGAGGCGATAACCGCCGCCGCCCTTAAACTGCCAGCGCTCGTTGAGCTTATAGATCGCCTTGGTGCTGAAGGAATGGTCTTGGGTTTGCTGGAAGATCGTTCCTCCGCCGACTAAGTCCTGGACATTTTTGGTTCCTCGCCAGGAAGCGTTCAAAGTCGATAGGATCGTCCACTTATTGTTCAGTGCGAAGGCGGGACTGAAAAGGATTCCGGCGTTTCCGGAAAGCTCGGACTCTTCATTTTTAAAAAAATACTGCCCGCCCAGAAGCCGGGCGTTGAAAACATAGGAAGTCTCGACGGTGGAACCCGTTTCCGGAGCTAAAAAAAAGAGGCCCGACGAAAGAGCAAAAACAAAAAATCTAAAAACTTTCGATTTTGGATTCAATGTCCTGCCTCTCATCAGGCCTCCCTTCGCAGCGCTCATTATTTAGCGTTCATCATACTTTTTCTTCGATCTTCTTTCCAGTTTTTTTCCCGGAAGAAAGGATCCGGTTCACGGCGGACAGATAGGCCTTGGCGCTCGCCTCGATGATGTCGGTGGAGGTTCCTCGGCCGAGCATCTTCACGCCTTCGTGATCGATCCGGACCGTGACTTCGCCGAGGGCGTCTTTTCCGCTCGAGATCGCGCGCAGGGAATAGTCCTCGAGCTTGGGCTTAAGCCCCGTGATCTTGTCGATCGCTTTCGTCGCCGCGTCCACGGGACCGTCGCCGCAAGCGGCTTCCTGCTCCACCGCCGCGCCTTTTTTCAATCGCACGGTCGCGGTCGGGATCGTCCCCGTTCCGGAAGAAATGTTCAGATATTCGAGGACGTAAGTCTCGTTCTCGTGGCCTTTGCCTTCGGTCAGGAGGGCGATCAGGTCCTCGTCAAAAACATATTTTTTCTTATCCGCCAGCGTTTTGAACTTTTCAAAGACTCCTTCCATATCCTTGGGAGTGAGGTCGAAGCCCAAGTGTTTCAGGCGGTTATTGAGGCCGTTGCGACCCGAGCGCGCGGTCAAGAGCAAGGTGCTCTCTTCGATACCGACATCCTCCGGATTCATAATCTCGTAGGTGTCGCGGTTCTTGAGCATCCCGTCTTGGTGAATGCCGGAAGAATGGGCGAAGGCGTTCGCGCCCACGATGGCTTTGTTGGGTTGAACGACCATCCCGGTAATTTGGCTGACCAAGCGGCTCGCGCGGTAAATTTCGGAAGTATTGATCCCGGTTTCGGTCTTGAAGAGGTCTTTCCGGGTCTTGATCGTCATCACCACCTCTTCCATGGAAGCGTTTCCGGCGCGCTCGCCCAAGCCGTTGACCGTGCACTCGACCTGGCGTGCTCCGTTCAAGACCGCGGCCAGGCTGTTCGAAGCCGCCAGCCCCAGATCGTTGTGGCAATGGACGGAGATCACGGCCTTCTTCACGTTCGTGACATTTTCAATCAATCGCTTGATCAGGCTCCCGAACTCATAGGGGATCGAATAGCCGACGGTGTCCGGAATATTGACCGTGGAAGCGCCCGCGTCGATAACGGCCGTCACCACCTGGCAGAGGAAGTCAAAGTTCGAGCGCACCGCGTCCTCGGCGGAAAACTCCACATTCTCGGTGTATTTCCGGGCGTGTCGGACCATCTCGACCGCGCGATCCAGAACTTGGGCGCGGGTCATCTTGAGCTTGTGTTCCAAGTGGATGTCGGAAGTGGCGATGAAGGTGTGGATGCGCGGATACTTCGCGCCCTTGACCGCGTTCCAGCAGGCGTCGATGTCCCCTTTGACGCATCGAGAGAGCCCGCAGATCTGAGGGATATGCGATCCCTTTTTTCCGCGCCCGACGGTTTCGGCGATCCGCTTCACCGCCTCAAAGTCTCCAGGAGATGAAATGGGAAACCCGGCTTCAATGACGTCGACTCCCAAGCGCGCCAGCTGCTGGGCGACTTCGAACTTTTCGTTTCCGTCCATGCTGCATCCCGGGGACTGTTCCCCGTCGCGCAGAGTCGTGTCAAAAATAATAACTTTTTCCATTTTTTTACCTTATTCCTTTGCCGCCCCCCGCGACAAAGCGAAGGGAGGCTCTAAAAAAAACCCTCTTTCCGTTTAACTTCCCATGACTCGCCTTGCGGCGTTTTAATTTCGAATTCTTTGATCGGGTGTCGGACCCGATAAAGTCGAACCGCATATTCGACGAAGCCGGAAAGGATATATCCCACAAAAAGCACGAAGATGGAATTTTGCGGATAAATGTAGATCATGAGACAAGCGATAATGGTGATTAAGAATGCCCGCAGCGAACGGGGCTTAAGCAGGTTCACCTTCTTGAAAGAGGAATAGCGCAAGCCCGACACCATGAGGAGCGCGAGCACGAAGATGATCCCGGGCAGCAAATGATAAAAAGCCGGCACCTGTTTCATGACGATGCGGATGGTCCGGACATTCTTGTCTCCCGCCCAGATGTCATAGAGGATCACAAATGAAGCCAGGATCCCTCCCGCCGCGGGCGAAGGCAGCCCCACAAAATAGGGCGTGGGTTCTTCCTCGCCGAAAGATTTCAGATTAAAACGCGCCAGGCGGATCGCCGCGCACAACACATATAAAAATCCGATGGCCAGCCCAAGGCGGCCGTAATCTTTGAGGACCAGCATGTAGGTCATCATCGCGGGAGCGATCCCGAAAGAGATGAAGTCGGCAAAGGAATCGAACTCGATCCCGAACTTGCTCGTGGATTTCGTCCAGCGCGCCACGCGCCCGTCGATCATATCCAAAAAAATCGAAACGATCGTGCACCAGGCCGCGACCGACCAATCCTCGTTCATGGAGGAAATGATGCTGTAAAAACCAGCGGCCATGTTCGCCGCGGTGATCATGCTGGGCAAGACGATGATCCGTGATTTCATGGTTTTTTCACTCCCATCGCGGCTTTGTCCATGGCGATGACGCTGACCCCGCTCACCACCCGGTCTCCGGCCGCCACGCAAATCTCCGCCTCCGGGGGCAGATAAAGATTAACCTGAGATCCGAAGCGGATCCTTTCCAGCACAGTGGGATCCGAAGCTTGGAATTCACGTGACTTGAAGTC
>JADMIO011124138.1_pt1 | contig 48422 bp, 59 predicted proteins | sample 8958161 | NCBI WGS metagenome assembly JADMIO01 (sample SAMN16585339, study PRJNA669376) | soil metagenome | isolation source: Crop rotation soil | place: USA: Cullars Rotation, Alabama | collected 2011
GCGACAACTTGTCCACGTGGAATTCTAAGCTTAGGATCCCAATGTGCTGGAAAGACGACCGATTCGCCGGTGGCACGCAGCATGTGGGCCAACGCCATGCAGGTTTACATGAAGAACTGGCAGCTATGGGCATGCCCTTCCGGCATCGACGTCAATCGATTTCCCGGAGTTGACGTTACGGAAGCTCAGCTAGGTCAAACTCGATTCAGTTACGCCATTAACGGCTACGTCAATGCGGCGAATGCGACGAGTATCGAATTGCCGGCTGAAACATACGCCTTCAATGAATTTCCTAAGGAGCGCCGCTGGAGAAAATACTTCAGTTCGTTTCCTTTGCCTTCTCAAGATCTCTCCGATCTTCCAACCCCGTATCGTTGGGACATTAATGGAAACAGCATCAGTGTTTTTCCCGACGACGTGAACAAGACGTGGTGGGATCACACAAGAGGCTATACGGCTGTCTTTGCCGACAGCCACGCTCGATATGAAGTGACTCCGGGAAGCAGGTCCCATTGGCTTCTCACCAGCCCGACCGGGGTGCCGACATGGGGACTCGGCGGCCTCAACTTGGAGTCTTGGAACATCGGTGGATTCTGGTTTAAGCCCAACGGCTTGGGACCGAAAACTTTCTAACGAGAACAATAATGAAGTCTAAGATCTTTATTCTCGGCACCATCGCTTTGGCTCTTGCCGGCTGCGCGGCCGCTCCGGTGCAAACCATTCAGCCGCTTTCCGGAACAGCTCGCGCGGAATTCGGGCAAGCGGAAGCTCAGAACGCGGGATCGAGTGGAACCGTTCAAGGTGTAACGCCACAATTGCCGCCGAAAGGACCCGATGGCGGACCCCTCTAAATAGGCTTAACGCGCGCGGGCTGCCCAGTTTGGAGCGATTCCACGACGGCGGCCAGCGCGTTAAGAGTCTCTATGCCCTCTCTCAGGTCGGGGCTATTCGGTTCGCCGGACAACAGTTTCGAGGCGAAGTAGTCAGCATAATTACAGAACTCGCCGTAGTGCATTCCCTTGAGCTCGTGGCGATAGTAGTAGCCCGCCATGGCGTGCTCGCAGTTTTCTTCGCGTTCGATTCCATCTTCGCCGACGAATGTCAATCGGAGATCCGGATATCGAGCAAGCGAAGAACCCTGCGACCCCATAAGAAAGCATTCGATCAGGTTGCGTGCGCTCGGCAGCTCATGGACGCCGTAATTCCCGAGGACCCGCGCGATCTTCCCTTCTTTCGACTTGAGAATCGCGACGATCGAATCGTCGTGACTGATCTTATGTTCTTTGCCAAGAGACGTCCTCGCTCCATAAGCCATCACCTCTTCGATCGGGCCGAGAAACCAGCGCACGAGGTCGACGGGATGGCTTAAGCCGAGATACGCCCAGTGCGTCTCGGCAACCGACCAAGGACTCTTTCCATAGAACCAATCCATGCGATGGTTGTAGTGGCAGTCAAGGACTTCCACTTCGCCGAATTCGCCCGCCTCGAAGAGCTCTCGCTGTCGCTGAAACGGTTCATAAAACCTTGTGGACTGCCCGACCTGAAGTCGCACTCCCTTTTCGTCAGCAAGCTTCAACAGTCTTGGCGCCTGTTTCGGATCGTTCAAGAGTGGCTTCGTGCAGATCACGTGCTTCCCTGCTTCGAATGCCATGTCAATGTGTTCGGCATGAAGCGAATCGGGAGTGTAAATGCAGACGATCTGGACGTCTTCGCGCTGCAGCATCTCCTCGTATCGATCCGTAACGTGGATCCCCGGCGTTGCCTCGTGCGCGGCGACCCGCTTGTCGTAGTCGAGATCGCACGCGGCAACTGCCTTGCATAACCCTGAGGCTCGGAGCGCGACCAGCATCGTGTGGCCCTCGTGGAGGCCAAGCACACCCACTCCAAAGCGCTTCTGGGGAGGCAAGTCTCCATAGCTTCGCCTTTTGCCGATCACCGGCTTGCCGGTGGGAAGGAAATCGGGATGGGACACAGCTGCATTTTGATCGCTTTAAGCGTGGGGGCAACGGGGCAAGCTGATCCGTCCCCTTTTTGAAGCATGCGCCGCGACGAAATTAGTACTGAGGCTCAAGAGGCCTTACGACGCGAGACTCGCATCTCATTCATCCGAAGCCTTTTCATCGCGTTCGGCTTCGCTACGCTGTATAGCGTCATCCAGTTCTTCACGCTGCCCTCTGATTACCGAGTGCCAATTTGGGTCGCAATGCTCTCATTCGGGTTGCCAATGGGGCTCGGCATGCCTCTCATGCATATCCACCTGCTGGAGCGAATGAGGCATCGATCGTTCTTGGTCACGATACTGCGACAAACGGTTCTCTACTTTCTCGTCATCGCAATTTGTTTGGGGACATCGATATGCTTGGTTATTAGCTATAAGATTCTAGGCGAGCACAATGGGACGATCGCCGAGGTCTGGGAAGCCATAAAAAGGGTGTTTTTAGATCCCTGGTTTCTTTTGTCCCTTCCCGTCGGAGTTCTCATGGTGGTGCCCATTCGCTTCCTCTTCGCGTTGAGCCAAAAGCTCGGCCCCGGCGTACTGCGAAAATGGCTGCTCGGCCACTACCACGAGCCGCGTGAAGAAGAGCGCATCTTCCTGTTTTTGGACATGAAAGATTCCACCACCCTTGCGGAAAAACTTGGGAATCTAAAGTTCTCCGCATTGGTACGGGACTTTTTTCAAGACCTCACTCTTCCCGTTTTACAAACAAAGGCGGAAGTCTCCCACTACATCGGCGATGAAGCGGTTCTCACTTGGACGATGCCCGCCGGCCTTGCGAACGCCAATTGCGTGCGAATCTTCTTCGAATTCGAGAAATCTATAACTCGCCGCGAACCTTACTATTTCGAAAAATACGGACTCATCCCTGGATTCAAAGCGGGCGCCCATTGCGGCAAAGTAATCGCCACCGAGGTCGGCGAAGTGAAAAGCGAGATCGTTTTTCATGGCGACGTGCTCAATACGGCGGCGAGGATCCAAGGGCTTTGCAACGAACTCGGCGAGCGCCTATTGGTATCTAGCGAGCTCGCGTCACAGCTCCCAATGTCACCAGAAATGAATCGTAGAGAAATCGGAAAAGTGGATCTAAAAGGAAAGGCCGAGGATGTTGGGATCGTGGCGATCCGATCATCCTCGGCTGCGATTTCGAAAAATTAGCCCGCCATCTTTTGTGCGACGGACGGGTCCACTTTAATGCTCGGTCCCATTGTGCTGCTTAGAGTTACCGTCACCAAGTACTTGCCTTTCGCGGAGGCCGGCTTGGCTTTCACGATCGCACTGATCGCGGTCATGAAGTTTTCCTGGATCTGCTCCGCGGTGAAGTTCACCTTTCCGATGCCCAGGTGCACGACACCCGCCTTATCCGCGCGGTATTCGATGCGCGTAGCTCCCTTGATTTCCTTGACGGCGGCGCCGATTTGGTTCGTTACCGTGCCATTGCGTTTGTTAGGAGTCTTCGGCCCGAGCATCTTTCCGATCTTTCCGATTTGGGGCGCCATTTCCTCAGTCGCGAGAACGACGTCGAAATCTTTGAAGCCACCTTGGATCTTGGTGATCAAGTCTTCATCTCCGACGACGTCGGCTCCCGCCTTTTCCGCTTCCTTAGCCAGATCGCCCTTAGCAAGAACGGCAACCTTTTTCACCTTGCCCGTTCCATGAGGAAGGCTCGCAAGGCCGCGAACGTTTTGGTCGCCTTTTTTGGGGTCGATTCCGAGCCGAATGGCCAGGTCGACGCTCTCGACGAATTTGGCAGTGGCGGTCTTCTGGACAAGCTCGATTGCCTTGGCGGGATCGTAAAGGGTTTCGTCGGAAACCGTTTTGGCTACTTCTGTGTAGCGAGTCGAGTGCCGCTGCTTGCGGCGGATGTTTTTTCTCAATGTCTTCTCCGGTGGTGCAGGCGTGCCCCGGAAGGCCGGGGGACTCCCACGAGATGAAGTCAAAAGGATACCCGAATGGGGCCTTCGGGAATCTAAAATGGCCTCCTAGGCGTATGCTTAAACCGTGATCGCCACCACTTTGATTTCCTCGCTCGGCTTGCTTGCCCCCGCCTATTTCACCCCCATCCAAGAGCCGGAAAAGCCCGTGGATTTCAAGGCGGCATGGACGCGAGTCGAGAACATGATCTCGACCCGCTATTACAACCGGGTCGGCCGCAAGGAAGAGATGGAGAAGCTCTTCGCGAAATACGCCAAACCCGCGAGCGAGGCCAAGTCCAAAGGGGAATTCAGCGACACGGTCAATGCGATGATCAAGGATTTCGGCGATTCGCATTTCGACTTTCTCACCACCGAAGACCAGGGCTATTACACATTTAAGTCGCTCATGGATTCGAACCTTCCCGATGCGCCCCACGTTGGCGCGTGGTTCAAAAAGCTTCCCGATGGATACACGGTGCAGATGGTCCTAAATGGGATGCCCGCGGAAGGCGCCGACATTCGCAAAGGCGATCTTATCGTCTCAGTCGACAACAAGCCGTTCTCTCCCATTACTTCTTTGCGCGATCTCATCGGAAAGAAAGCGAAATTAAAAATTCGTCGCCGGGGCCAGGAGTTGGAAAAAGAAGTCGAAGTTCGCGGCGCAAAAGGTATGAATCTTTTTCTCGAGGCGACGCGCAATAGCGTGAAAGTCATCGAATATGAGGGCAAGAAGATCGGCTACATCCACCTCTGGACGATGGCCAACGACGACTTTCGAAATGCTCTCTCGAGCGCGGTCTATGGCCGACTGAAGGACACGGACGGCTTCATTCTCGACATTCGCGACGGCTTTGGCGGACGCCCGGAGGGCTTCGGCGATCCATTCTTCCGTCCGGAATCGAACCTTGAGTGGAAGTTCAGTCCATCCTCCGGGAACAAACAGCTTTTCGGCTATGGCAGGCCACTGGTCGTTTTGATTAATGGAGGCTCACGCAGCGCTAAAGAGGTCTTCAGCCACATCATCAAGAAGAGCAAGCGGGGGGTGCTTGTCGGCACGACTACGGCTGGACACGTTCTGGGCACGACGCCGCTCACTCTGGACGATTGGGCGATGCTCGAGATCCCTATCGTGGACGTCATCGCGGACGGGGTTCGTTTGGAAGGCAAAGGGGTAAGCCCGGACATCGAGGTCAAGCCGGAGTACGACGAAAACGGCAAGGACCTTCAGCTTGCGAAGGCGCTGGAAGTGGTGTTCGGACAGATCGCCTTGAAGAAGGCGGCCTAATGCTGCGCTATCATTCGGTTCGTGGCACCTTCTGTTCTAGCCCTGGCCCTGAGCCTCTTCACGTTCGATAAACCTTTCGATTTTCACCGCTTCGGGCCATATGATTCCGCGGTTCCGAAACCGGAGTCGATCCTCGGTTATCAAGCGGGCGAGCGCCACACGGTCTTTCGCGATCAGGAAAATGTAGTTTTCGGCATCGCCGACAAAGCGAAAGCGCGAGTCAAGATAATCGAATTCGGCAAGAGCACGGAGGGCCGTCCGCTAAAGATCGCTGTCGTCAGCTCGCCGAAAAACATTCAACAACTCGAAAAACTACGTCAGGACTTCGTTCACTTAGCAAATCCAAAACCGGGGGAGGACCTCACTCCCCTCATTAAGCGATTGCCTGCCATGGTTTGGATCAACGAATGCATCCACGGGGACGAGACGGCCTCATTCGAGTCGGGTATGTGGCTTTTGTACAACCTCGCTGCTTCGAAGAGCCCTCAAATCGAAAAGCTTCTGGATGATGCGGTCGTCGTTATCAATCCCGTTTACAATCCGGATGGCCACGAGCGATATGTGGTTTGGTACAACTCGGTCGCGGTTGGAAGCGATGAGGATTTTTCGTTCGAACACCGGGGCCCTGGGGTTTCTCGCGGGCGCGCCAACCATTACCGCTTCGACATGAACCGCGACCGCGTTTCCATGTCGCAGATGGAGAGCCGCCAGGAGGTCGCAGAGTTTCTACGCTGGAACCCTCATGTCTACGTTGACCAGCACGGGGAAGTGCGCGGCTATTTTTTCCCTCCGGTGGCGCAGGCAGTAAACATCAACGTCGACCGAGCGCGCTACGAAAAATGGACTCAGATTTTTGGCAAAGCGACAGCCGAAGCGTTCGATCAGCAAGGCTGGCTTTATTTCATCCGCAACACGTTCGACTTCTATATGCCAGGATATCTGGATGCGTGGTCGGCATTTTCCGGCGCAATCGGCATGACCCATGAAACGGACGGCGGGGAATATCTCGCAAAGAAAAGAGACGACGACACGGTCCTTACGCTTCGCGACGGAATGGCGAAGCACTTCACTTCCGCGCTCGCCGTCATTGGCGCATCCGTTGCTCGAAAAGAAGAATTGTTAACCAGTTATGTCAAATATAAAATGGACGCGGTCACGGGAAAGTCGGCGGGAAACTTTCAACGCGTGGTCGCCGTGTCGGAAGATCCGAGGGGGCTTGGAAGACTGAAAGCTCAGCTAGATCTCCATGGGATCAGAAGCTACGTTGCGGCGCAACGTTGGACCCAAAACGACGCTCACGACTATTGGACTTTGCCAGATGCCAAAGTGCAAAAGCAGTTCCCAAAAGGATCTCTGATCGTGGACATCGCCCAATCGCAAGGGCCGCTCGCCAAGGCCCTTCTGGAACCTAAAAGCGACTTTGAGCCCGAGTTCATCAAGGAACAAAACCGCCGGCGCGAGCTCGAGAAAAAGGAGAGCAAAGACCCGGACGCGGGGGATTACACATTCTACGACATGACCGGCTGGTGCCAGATCTACGCCCATCAGCTGAAGGCGTGGTGGTGCGAGTCGGCGCCGGCGGTGGCCCCTGAGCCAAAACCGGTTTTCGAGGCGATAAACGCAGACGCGGAGCGAATGCCTCGCACATCACCCGTCGGCTATTGGCTCCCATACACGGACCTCGAGGATGCGCTCGTCGCTTTTCGACTGCTCAGTCAAGACGTGAAGATGCAGGTTGCAACCAAGGACGCGAAAGCGGGGGACGAATCGATTCCGCGAGGCTCTTTCCTGATCTTCTCCGCGCGAAACGATGACTCGCTCGAGGAGAAATTAAAAAAGGCGGAAACGGATTTTGGCGTGCGATTCCGACCGCTCGCTTCGGCATATCCTTCTTCAGGCGAAGATTCGCCGGGCTCTTATTCGGTGCAACCGATCAAGAAGCCGAAAGTTGCGGTGGTCTTCGGAGATGCGGAATATAGCAACGATTTCGGAGCGACTTGGTATGTGCTCGAGCGCGTTTTCAAGATCTCGTTCACGCCGGTTCGGGCGAGCGCTCTCTTGAACAACTTGGAGAAATTCACTTGCGTGCTGTTGCCTCCAGGAAGAAATACTTTGAGTCCAAAACTCAAGGAATGGGTGCAAGCCGGAGGATGCGTCGTCGCGCTTGGCAGTCCCGGTTGGGCGCTGGGCGAGAGCGGATTTCTTAAGCTCGAAACGGTGAAAGTCGACGACAAGAGCCCGACGACGGTTCCTGGAGCGCAGTTTCTCGCTGAGCTGGATGCAAAATCGTGGATGAGTTTGGGCTTCGATGCGGCGGGCAAGGAGCGGATTCCTTTCGCGGTGCAGGTCGATGGAAGCACCTTTTACAAGCCGTCCAAGAAGGAGCAGGGCGAACTGCTTATTCCGTTGGATGTCAAAGATGTGAAGCCCTTGAGCGGATGGGTGTGGCCCGAGGAAACGGTGAAAGCTGTTGCGGGCACCCAATGGCTCGTGGTTCAGTCGTCGGGTTCTGGAAATGCAGTTCTCTTCATGGAGAATCCAGTCGAGCGCGCGCTTTGGCCCGGCTATTACAAGCTTCTCATGAACGCGATCCTTTTCGGCGCGCGCTAACTTCAATCGATCAAAACCGCGACTAAAATGTGGATATGCGCCTTATCATTTTCTTGGCGCTGCTTGCCGCCATCTGGGGCTGTCACGAAAGACCGCCAAGAGCCGCCGAGTTTCGTGAACTGGCAGCCAAAGGGTTAAGCGAATCGGTACGCCGGGCCGCTGCGCTCGGCGTGCAAATCGATTCTACCGATGAGTACGGTTACTCTGCGCTTTCGATGGCCGCCTACAACGGTTACAAAGACACGGTTGAAGAACTCCTCAAGCTCGGCGCCGACCCTAATGTTGGATCCACGAGGGGGCGCCCATTGGTGGTGGCCTGTTCGCAAAATCACAAAGAGATTGTTGAACTACTTCTGAAATATGGTGCGAAGAAGGAATACCTCGATAACGATGAACAGCCAATCGCCGCGACATCGGATCCACAAATCATCGCCTTGCTCTTGAACGGGGGCGCGAATATCAATAAGACTTCCGGAGTAAATGGGATGACTGCGCTTCATATATGTGTGTCGAAAGGCGCCGTCTCCGCGGTTCGTTTTTTGATCGCACATGGCGCGCACCTGAATGCGGTGAACATTAACGGCGTTACTCCTCTGCATATTGCATGTCGCACGCCTTCCCTCCTTTTGCAAGCGAACGGAGTGAACAGTGCGAAGGAAACGATTCGGGTGTTACTCGAGGCGGGCGCGAAAGTAAATGTCTCCGACATCCGTGGAAACACCCCATTGCATCTTGCCGCGAGAAATGCTTATCTTGATGCGGAAGATCTGCAGCTTTTGGTGAAGGCGGGAGCAAAGCTCGACGCGCGGGACGGACTCGGCCGGACGCCTTTGGCGGCGGCGCAGGTCTTCGGCACGGATCGCTTGCCGGGCAGGCTGGCTGTGCTTCGCTACGGACCCTCCAATCAGCCAAAATAGACCATGCCCCTTCCGATCCGGCCGAATGTGAGCCGCATGGTGCCCTATTCGCCTGGCAAGCCGGTATCGGAGGTGCAGCGCGAGCTCGGATTGGACGAAGTGGTAAAGCTCGCCAGCAACGAAAACCCCCTCGGGCCGTCGCCCAAAGCCTTGGAGGCAGTGCGGCAGGCGGCGAGCTCGATGCACTTATATCCCGACGGATCTTCCTTCGAGCTGATACAAGCTTTGTCGCAGCATTTCCAAGTTCCTAAAGAGCAGATCGTGGTCGGCAACGGATCCGACGAGTTGATTCGAATGCTGAGCTGGGTATTGCTCGATGGCCCACAGGACGAAGTTCTCGTCGGCGATCCTTCTTTCATTTGTTATGACGAAGCGGCGAACATCGTGCCGTGCCGATTGATCAAAGTGCCGCTCGACAGCAATTACGTGCACGATCTTCCTGCGATGTCTTCGAAACTTTCCGATCGAACGCGAATAGTTTTCATTGCGAATCCGAATAATCCGACTGGCACGATCGTGCGCAAACCGGAAGTGGATGCGTTCTTGCGGGACGTTCCTGAAACCGCGCTTGTGGTTTTGGATGAGGCATATTTCGAATTCGCGCGAGAAGAGCCCGGATTTCCCGATGGCCGCGAATATGTTTTGTCAGGCCGGAACGTGGCGGCGCTGCGAACTTTTAGCAAAGCGTACGGGCTAGCGGGGATCCGGTGTGGCTACGGTTTCATGCCGATAGAAGTAGCAGACGCGATCAACCGCGCGCGACAGCCCTTTAACGTCAACGCGCTTGCTCAAATCGCCGGCATCGCCGCGCTCAAAGACGATGAGCACGTCTCGAAAACGGTCGCAAACAATCAGGCTGGAGCCCGAACGATTTCGACTGCGCTCAAAATTGCGGGCGCTGAGCCTTGCGAGACCTTCGCCAACTTTGTTTTTGCCGATTTCGGCCGCCCGACCGCGCCATTGGTCCAAGCCTTGCTGGAGCAGGGAATCATCGTCCGATCCGGCGCGCCGTTCGGCTGCCCGAACTGCATCCGGGTGACCATCGGCACCCCCAAGGAGAATGAGAAGTTCGTGAAAGCGCTTGAGAACGCGACCGTGGAGGCCGCTCGATGATCGTCGTGATGCGGGCGGGCTATTCGCCCGACGATTTCGAAGAGATCAAGGGCCGGCTGCTCGAGCTGGGCTACCAAGTCAATCCGATCGTCGGCGTCGAGAAGACGATCCTCGCCGCGGTCGGGGGCGCCGAGCATACGAAGTTCGACATGCTCGACCAGCTTAAGGCGTACGACTTTGTTGAAGACGTCATCTTCATTACTAAGCCATACAAGGTCGTCGCGCGCGAATATCGGCGAGAGCGGTCCGTTGTCGATGTGCGCGGCGTGCCGGTCGGCGGCGACGAGGTCGTCATGATGGCGGGGCCGTGCACGGTCGAATCCGAGGATCAGCTCGACATGACGGCGCGCGCGGTGGCTCGTGGCGGAGCCCGTATCCTTCGCGGAGGAGCCTATAAGCCCTCGACATCGCCATACAGTTTTCAGGGTATGGGCATTCCCGGATTGAAGCTCCTGCGGGAGACGGCGGACAGGTATGGACTTGCCGTCGTGACCGAGGTCATGGATGTTCGCAAAGTCGAGCTGGTTTCCGAGTATGCAGACCTTTTGCAAGTCGGCACGCGCAACATGCAGAACTATGATCTTCTTAAAGAAGTCGGTCTTAATCGCAAGCCGGTTTTGCTCAAGCGCGGCATGAGCGCGAAGATCGAGGAGTGGCTCCTCGCCGCGGAGTACATTGCAAGTTCCGGAAACGAAAACATCATTCTCTGCGAGCGAGGAGTGCGCACTTTCGAAACAAGCACGCGGAATACGCTCGATATCTCTGCCGTTCCTTCGGTGAAGTCCCTTTCCCACTTGCCGATCATCGTCGATCCTTCTCAAGGTACGGGCAAACGCGATCTCGTGCCGCCGATGTGCCGCGCCGCGATCGCCGCCGGCGCGGACGGCTTGATCGTGGAGGTGCATCCGAACCCTGACCATGCGATCAAAGATGGAGCGCAAAGCGTCACCATCGAGGCGTTCGAACAGATGATGCCCTCGCTTTCCAAGGTTTCCGAGGCGGTCGGACGTTCAATGGCCGTTCCGGCGACGGTTCTATAAGTGCGCGCTTCACGTTTTCACGGACCACGTCGCTGGCTCATACAGTTATAATCGACCCAGGACTTCATGCACTTCGCATATCCGTCGCAAACGTTTCAAGACTGGCTTTCGCAGTGTTGGTGTATCGCTAGCGGGCGAAAACTTGATCTTGAGGAATCTAAGTGGCTCGTTGGGCCGTTCGGAAACGTCGACGTGATCGGAGATCGCTATGTCGCCGATCTTGCCGCATCGGAGGGCCTCGAAGTGCAAAAGAACCTTCCAGGATTCGGAATCATCGATCCGATCGAAAGCCTGAATCTCTCACAAAAAGACAAAGGCAGAATCAATCCTCAAATCGTCGACTTCTACGAAAACACGATCGACTACGAGTTTGAAGTTTGGACGCAATGGTGCCAGTTCTACCGGCCGTTCGCAGGGATCCTTGCGAGCCTCTACTCTCGACGCTTGCAGCAGCTCAATTTGCCACAACGTCCACTCGATACTTCGCGGGGAATACGTTCGCAAATCTACAAATTGGTCGACACAAGTACGGGACGGGCGCACTACACGATTTGGTACCGGCACTTGAAGTCAAATAAAGAAGTGATCTATTCGGGGATCTATGGCACTTGCCAGATCCCCGACGGACGCACATGCTTAAAAGTCGTCTTTCCTCTGCCGCGCGGCAACGCCACCGTGATCATGAATCCGCACGTAACCGAGGAAGGCGCACTTGTTCTCACCTCCAAGGGAGCTCGATACGGAGATCCTGGCTTTTATTTTTTGTTGACCGATTCGAAAGGGAAGCACTTCGTTCGCTATCTGCCATCGCTTCAAGAGAGCATCGAAGTCTTCGTCGATGAGGAGGGCATCCTGCGTGCTGACCACATCCTAAACCTGAGGAAGTGCAAGGCGTTGCATCTTCACTACCGCATCAATCCAATAGTTAGAAGCTAGGGCGGACTATGTCCCACTTTTCGGAGTAAAGCTCGTTCCGCAGCCGCACTTGCGCGCGGCGTTGGGGTTTTCGAACGCGAAGCCGCCACCGATCAAGTTGCCCGTGTATTCGAGCGTCGAACCCACGAGGAACTTCGCCGATTTTGGATCGCAGCGCACCTCGAGCTCACCCCATTTTGCAAAGAGATCGGTCTCGCGGGGCTTGTCGTCGAGTTTCAAAACGTATTCCAAGCCCGAGCACCCGCCGCCCTTAAGGCCGATGCGCAGAAACACATTGGAACGACCGTCCTTCGCCACGACGCGCCGCAATTGCGCAAGCGCTTTTTCCGAAACCTGCACGGGAAAGTCGCTCATATTTGTGCCCTAACTTTCTTGCGCTCCGATTCCGGCATGGCGGGGCGAAGCTTTAGCGTTTGAGGCTTGGGATCGATTAGACAACTCAACGTCACGTTGAAAACGACGCCGTCCACCGCCTCCTGCACTGTGTTCCACAAACTGGAAATGGCGCAGCCTGAGCCATGGACGCAGGTGTCGCCGAGGCCCGCATGCTTGCCGCAATAATCGTCGTCGTAAAGCCGTCCGCCGAGCGCCGCGAGAACGTCTCCAACCCTGGTTTGATCGGCCGGCTTCGAAAGCGAATAGCCGCCCGCATGGCCGCGCGTGCTGTCCACGAAACCCTCTTTGCGCAATATCATGAGCAGCTTTGCGACGTGAGACTCGCTTAAGTTCTCATGCTTACTGATCTCGGGAATCGTCGCCGATCCGGTGGGCGACTTGGCGATCGCCAGCAAGCACCTCAAGCCGTATTCTTCTTGCGCGCTGAACTTCATATGAGCCCCAACATCAGCTTCACTTCCTCCGAGATGCGGTCCACCGAAAAAGGCGGATCCCAAGTCAGCTCGAGCGACACGTTTTTCACGCCTTGAGCGGATCGGACCGCATTTTCCACTTCGATCGGCAAGCTTTCCGCAACCGGGCACATCGGCGAGGTCAATGTCATGACGATGTGGACGTTCGCGTAGTCGTCCACTTCGATGCCGTAAATCAATCCGAGATCGTAAACGTTGACGGGGATCTCGGGGTCGAAGACCTGCCGAATCATCTCGATCACGTCGTTCTCGATGACCGAGCGCTCGATACTGTTGAGCTTCCGCGGCTCTTCCTTCTCAACTGGCGCTGGCATCTTTCGCCTCCTCTTCGGTTGTGGCCGCCTTCTGGCCGTGCAGCGCCGCCGCCATGGTGTGCCAAGGCAGGGTGGCGCACTTTACGCGAATGGGAAATTCCTTCACGCCAGAAAGCGCATCAAGCTCGCTTGGCTCGTCTTGAATCTGCGCAGTCTCTTTGTTTTCCGTCATTGCCTTATGAAACCTGTCGAAGAGCGCTTCGACTTCGGCCACCGGCTTGCCGCGGATCGCCTCCGTCATCATGGATGCGGATGCGATGGAGATCGCGCAGCCAGTGCCCATGAATTTCACCTCGGCGACCGTTCCATTTTCCACATCGAGATAGACAGTAACTTGATCGCCGCAGAGCGGGTTGTGGCCGTCGGCTTGATTGGTCGATTCCGCAGGCACGCCGAAGTTGCGGGGGCGCTTGTTGTGGTCGAGAATCAGCTCTTGGTAAAGCTCGCGGAGCTCGTTCATGCGAAGATCTCCTTGACCTTGCCGAGTGCGCTAACGAGAGCATCTATTTCCGCTTCCGTGTTGTAAAAGGCGAGCGAAGCGCGCGCGGTAGCGGGAATGCCCAACCGCGTCATGAGCGGCATCGCGCAATGGTGTCCGGCGCGGACGGCAATTCCGTTCGAATCCAGAATAGTGCCGACGTCGTGCGGATGGACGCCCTGCATGACGAAGGAGAGGATGGCGGCTTTGCGCTCGGCGGTGCCTATGAGCCGCAGCCCATCAACCGTCTTGAGCTTTTCCGTGCCGTGGTCGAGAAGCTCCTTCTCGCGCGCCTCTATTTGCTGCATGGTCCAATTTAGGGCCATAGATTTATCGATCTGGCCTTCGGGCGACGCCAGCGATACGAGATAATCCACCACCGCGCCGAGGCCGATCATTCCCGCGATGTTCGGGGTTCCCGGCTCATACTTGGCTGGCAGATCTGCATAAGTTGTCCCTTCGAAACTTACCGTTTTGATCATGCTGCCTCCACCCTGGTAGGGAGGCATTTTCTCGAGGAGGGCTCGCTTGCCATAGAGGATGCCGACGCCAGTCGGTCCGTACATCTTATGGCCGCTCAAGCTGTAGAAATCGGCGTCGATGTCCGTTACATCGACGCGCAGATGCGGCCCGGCTTGGGCGCCGTCTACCACGACGATCGCGCCTTTCCCGTGGGCGAGCCGCGCGATCTCTTTGACCGGATTGATGGTGCCGAGCGCGTTGCTGACGTGGCCGACTGCGACGATTTTCGTTTTATCGCTTAAAAGACTCTCATACGCATTGAGATCTATCTCGCCTTTCTCGTTGATCGGTATGGACTTTATCTGAGCGCCGGTGGCCTCTGCGGCGAGCTGCCAGGGGACGATGTTGGAATGGTGCTCGAGCGTGGAGACGAGGATCTCGTCGCCCGGTTTCAAGAACGGACGCCAGCAAGTTGCAACGAGATTCAAACTCTCGGTACAGCCCTTGGTAAGAATGACCTCCGCGTCTTCTTTCGCATTAAGGAATATGCGCAAGTTCTCGCGAGCGGCTTCGAACGCGTCGGTCGCCTCTTGGCTGAGCGCGTGCACGCCGCGATGGACGCTCGCGTTGTAGGTTCGGTAGTACCGGTCGGTCGCTTCGATAACGGCGAGCGGCCGCTGAGCCGTGGCAGCGTTGTCGAGGTAGACCACAGACTTGCCGCGAATCTGGCGCGTCAATCCGGGAAAGTCCGCGCGGACCTTGCTCCAGTTCAGCTTCGTTTCCGTCGCGCTCGCTGCCATGCTCTTCCTTTCTACGCTTCCTCGCGCCGCATGGCGCACCATTCGAAGAGGACCTTCCATTCTTCTCTTTGCTTTTGAACCAGATGCTCGGGATTCTGGAAATGTTCTGCCGCAACCTCGTCCACGAACCTTGCCGGGTCGTGCTTCGGGAAAGCAGGATGAGCCCCCGCAAGCCTAAGCCAGTATTTTGCGTTCGAGAAATCGCCTTCCCGGCGGTGCATGATCGCATGCCACATCGAGCCGGTCGAATCGTGGATCCCTTGGCTGATCGCGTGGCTCGCCTCCAGGTCGTCCACGTAGAGCCAGAGCGCTGCCTTTTGCGATGGATCCTCAAGTGATTGGACTGCTGCGTTTGCCAGCCGATGCGCTTCTTTCGATGCCGTCGCATGAGGAACGAGGTCCGGCATCGCCTCCTCCAGCGGAAGCTCCTCGAATAACGCCCGGACCTCTTTCGGAAGGCTTGCGAGGAAGGGTTCGCTTTTCGAAAGGCTCATGGCTACTCTATCCCTGCGCGGCTTCTCGAAGCTTTTCGTAAAGGCGCTTTTCGAAGGCTTCTTTCAATTTGTCGATCGAGATGCGCTCCAGCACCTCGGCGACGAATGCATAAACGAGAATGTTGCGCGCTTCGTTTTTCGGCAGGCCTCGAGAACGAAGATAAAACATCGCATCCTCTCGCAATTGCCCAATGGTCGCGCCATGCGTGCACTTGACATCGTCGGCGAATATTTCGAGCTGCGGCTTCGTGTCCACCGTTGCATTCGGTGAAAGAAGCAGCGCCTGGTTCGTTTGCTTCGCATCCGTTTTTTGCGCATCGGGATAGACGAAGATCTTTCCGTTAAAAACGCCATTCGCGCGCCCGGAAAGGATGCCTTTGTAAACTTCGAACGAATGGCAGTTCGGCACCGCATGATCGAGCCGCGTGTAATTGTCGAGCTGCTGTTCGCGGGTGCCAACATAAGTGCCATTGAGCCAAGTTTCGCAATGCTCGCCGACAACCCAAACGTGGAGGTCCGTACGTGCGATCTTTCCTCCGAATTGGGCGCTGTTGGACGTATAAGTGGAGTCTGCGGCCTGCCTCACCGCGATGGTTGCTAGGTGGAAGGATTCGAGCGATTCGTCCTGCAATCGCGTGTGCTCGAGCATCGCCGCTTTTCCGACTTCGATTTCCGCCACGGGGAATGTCGCGTAGATTCCGGTACCGACGTGAAACTCCGCGATCTTTGCTTGGGCGTTTTCGCCAAGACGAATAAAGATTCGCGGAAAGCTGAGTTCAGGAGCGACGGACGCGCCGGTTAGAAAAACGATCTGGACCGGCTCTTCGACGGTTGCTCCCGCTTCGATTTCGATTACTGCTCCGTCTTCGAATGCGGCGCCATTTAGGAACACCAATCGCTCGTCGTTGGAGCTGCCGAGCCGGCCTTCGAGACGAGCGATCTCACCGAAATTCTCAGGCAGCTTCTCAGCTTGAAGGCATTCCTGAAGGGTTCGAAATCCGACGCCCTTGCCGAGATTCGAAATGTTGGACAGAGGCAGACAGAAACTGCCGTTCCAAAAAACAATGCGCGGCCCGTCTCCGAGTCCTGCAACGCTTTTAAGAAGCGACTCGTCCACCTCTGCAATCGTTTCGCATGTGAATCTTTGCTCGGCGAGAAGCCGCAACGACGTGTATTTCCATTCCTCGTCCTTGTGGGTTGGAATTCCTTTTTCGAGGAATCGATTGAGAAGGCTCTCACGCGGCCCTTTGAAGGAAAGCGGCACGCCGGCGATCCCACGCCTTGCAAAAGCTTCCGTCGCTTCGAGAAACGGCGTAGCACGAATTGCGGTTTCGGCGGCGCTCATCGCTTTGCCGCAAGCTCCTCTTCGATCCATGCATAGCCCTTTTCTTCGAGCTCCAGCGCAAGCGTCTTGTCTCCGCTGCGCACGATCCGTCCATCCATGAGGATGTGCACGAAGTCGGGCACGATGTAATTCAAGAGCCGTTGGTAGTGCGTGACGACGACGATCCCTCGGTTCGGCCCGCGCAGTGCGTTGACGCCTTTCGCAACCACCTTTAATGCATCGATGTCGAGACCCGAATCGGTTTCATCCAATACGGCGAGTTTCGGCTCGAGAACCGCCATTTGAAAAATCTCGTTGCGCTTTTTTTCACCGCCGGAAAACCCTTCGTTTACCGAGCGCGAAAGCATTCCGGGATCGAGTTCCAATTGTTCCGCTTTCTCACGGATGAATTTCATGAAGCTCATCGCGTCAATTTCCGGCTCGCCGCGATGTTTGTGCACCGCGTTCTTCGCTGCACGCAAAAAGTAAGTGTTCGAAACGCCGGGGATCTCGACCGGATATTGAAACGCCATGAAAACGCCTTCGGCGGCGCGCTCTTCGGGGTCCATTTCCAGAACGTCTTTGCCGTCGAGCGTGATGGAGCCCTGGGTCACCTCATAGGCGTCGCGCCCGGCGATGACGTTGGCCAGAGTGCTTTTGCCCGAGCCGTTGGGGCCCATGATGGCGTGGACCTCGCCCGGGTTCACCGTGAGGTCGAGCCCCCGCAAAATCTCGCGGTCTTCTACGCTGGCGTGGAGGTTCTTAATTTCGAGCATGCTTACAGCTTCATTTTGGGCCTAAGTTGACACTTTTGTCAAGATTAGAATCGGTCCGTTCTGGGGCATATTGGAGCCTCCATGAAAGATCGATGCCCTTGGTGCGGTTCGGGGTTGATGGCCGAGTACCACGACAAGGAGTGGGGCGTGCCCGTCCACGACGACCAAAAGCACTTCGAATTCTTGATTTTGGAAGGGGCACAAGCGGGACTGAGCTGGGACACGATCCTGAAGCGGCGGGAAGGCTACCGCAAGGCGTTTGCCGGTTTCGACCCGAATAAAGTTGCGAAGTTCGGACCGAAAGATGTCGAGCGATTGCTTGCGGATCCGGGAATCATTCGCAATCGATTGAAAGTCGCATCGACCATTGCGAACGCAAAAGCGTTCCTCGAAGTGCAAAAAGAATTTGGTTCGTTCGATAAATACATTTGGCAATTTGTTGGCGGGAAACCGAAACAAAACAAATGGAAGACGATGCGGAATCTGCCAGCGAAAACAAAAGAGTCCGAGGCGTTAAGCAAAGATCTGATCAAGCGAGGATTTCGTTTTGTTGGGCCGACGATTATTTATGCGCACATGCAAGCTTGCGGCATGGTGAACGATCACATGGTGAGCTGTTTTCGTTGGAAGGAAGTGCAACGATAGTGGCGCTCTTACTTCTTTGCAAGAGGGCTAAGTAATTGTTCGGCTAGACGAAGCGTCTCCATCTTCTTGCAAAACGCGAATCGCACGATGTTATTGCCAAGGCCTCGTTCGCTGTAGAAGCTGCTTCCCGGCACGGTCGCGATCCCGATTTCCTCTAGCAGCCAGTCCGAAAACGCCTCGTCTCCCAGGTTCGAAATGGACGAAAAGTCGGTCATCACGTAATAGGCGCCGTTGGGCACGAACGGCTTGAAACCAGATCGCTCCAAAACGGGCATGAAGAAGTCTCTTTTCTCTCGGTAGGCGTTGGCTAATTCGTTGTAATAGGCACCCTCAAATCGTAAGGCAGCGGCCGCTCCTTCTTGCAGCGGCGCGGCGGCGCCCACGGTCAAAAAGTCGTGAACTTTTCTAATCGCATCGCTCACTTTCGGGGGCGCGATCAGCCAGCCGATCCGCCATCCGGTTGCGGAATATGTTTTCGAAAGGCCGCTGATCGTGACCGTTCGTTCGCGCATTCCCGGCAAAGTCGCGATCGAAATATGTTCGCCTTCGAACAGAATGTGCTCGTAGATCTCGTCGGTGAAAACGGCGAAGTCGTGTTTTATTGCCAGTCCCGAAATCTTTTCTAACTCGTGGCGCGAGAAAACTTTTCCAGATGGATTGTTCGGCGTGTTCAAAATGAGCGCGCGTGTTTTTTGGGTGATTTGTTTTTCGAGAAACTCGAAATCGATTTCCCATTTCGGAGGCAGAAGCGGAATGAATTTCGGAACTGCGCCGGAAAGAATCGCATCGGGGCCGTAGTTTTCGTAATAGGGCTCGAAGATGAGCACTTCGTCGCCCGGATCGACAATTGCCATCATGGCGGCGATCATCGCCTCCGTAGCCCCGCAAGCCACCGTGATCTCGGCCTCAGGATCAGGGCGATAGCCTGAGAATTGCTGCGTCTTGTCGGCGATGGCCCCGCGAAGGGGCTTCGAGCCCCAAGTGATCGCGTACTGGTTCACATCGTCGCGAATCGCTTGGACCGCCGCCTCTTTCATCGCCTCGGGAGCGGCGAAGTCGGGAAACCCTTGCGCCATGTTCACACCTGGCCGGTCGCCTCGCGCAAGGAATTTTCGGGTCATGCCACGGATGACCGACTCGGTGAACCGCTCCGCTTTTTCGGAGGTTCGCATGAAGAGATTTTAGCTGGCGGAAGAGATTGCAACGTTGTACAAAATGGAACCTACCGCTGGAGCACTTATGAAACATTCCCGATTTGCAGTTCTCTTCTCGCTCGTTCTTGTGGCGAGTTTCGCTTCCGCAAAGATCGTTACGAAAACCGTCATCTACCGCGATGGAATGCAGGTGCTTGAAGGCTACATGGCCTACGACGATGCGAAGGGCAAGCGGCCCTGCGTGCTCATCTTTCACGACTGGGATGGTTTGGGAGACTACGAGAAGATGCGCGCGGAGATGATCGCCAAGCTCGGCTACACCGCGCTCGCGGCGGACGTCTACGGACGCGGGATCCGGCCCAAGAACCAGCAAGAATCCGCCGCGGAATCGGGCAAATACGGAAAAGACCGGCGGCTCGCTCGGCGAAGAGCGATGGCGGCGTTCCGTTTCGCAGTCGGCCAAAAGCAAGTGGATCGCAACAAGATCGCCGCGATCGGATATTGCTTCGGCGGCATGGCGGCGCTGGAACTGGGCCGGGCAGGTGCGCCGCTCAAGGGCATCATTCCCTTCCATGGCAACCTTTCCAACCCCACGCCTGCCGATGCGCGCAACATCAAGGGTCCCGTTCTCGTGCTCCACGGCGCGGACGATCCGCTCGTTCCAAAAGCGCAGGTCGCCGCGTTCGAACGCGAGATGAAAGCGGCGAAAAGAAACTACCGAATCGTTGCCTACCCCGGCGCGGTGCACGCATTTACGGTGAAAGAAGCAGGCAACGATAAGTCGAAGGGCGCCGCATACAACGCAGAAGCCGATCGCAAAAGCTGGGCGGAACTGGTGGCTTTTCTTAAAAAGGCTTACAAGTAACGGCTAGTAGCCTTTGTCGCTAAGGAACTTGCACAGGTCGGCGCAGCGGCAGCTGTAGCCCCATTCGTTGTCGTACCAAGCCACCGCTTTCGCAAGATTCCCGAGAACAACGGTATCGACCGCGGAAAAGATGGAAGAGTGGGGATCTCCGATGAGGTCGCTGGAAACCAGTTCCTCGTTCGTGTAGCGCAGGATCCCTTTCATGGGGCCGCAAGCGTAATCGGCCATCGCGTCGTTGATCTCTTCAGCCGTCACATCGCGCGACATAAGAGCGGTGAAGTCCACCACGCTGACCGTCCGCGTGGGAACGCGGAAAGCTATGCCGGTGAACTTCCCCTTGAGCTCGGGGATAACCAGCCCGACCGCCTTCGCCGCTCCCGTTGAGGAAGGCACGATGTTCTCCGCGGCGGCGCGTGCATCGCGCAAATCCTTTGCCGCCGTGTCCACGGTGCGCTGAGAATTGGTATAAGAGTGGACGGTTGTCAGCAGTCCACGCTCTATGCCGAACCGTTCGTGCATGACCTTTGCGACGGGCGCGAGGCCGTTCGTGGTGCAGCTCGCATTCGAGATGATGTGGTGCTTTGCCGGGTCGTACATCGATTCGTTCACGCCCAGCGCAAGAGTCACATCCTCGTTTTTCGCGGGGGCGGAAATGATGACTTTCTTGACACCCTTTTCGCGATGCGCTTTCGCAAGATTTGCGTCGGTAAAGCGCCCGGTGGATTCAAGTACGATGTCCGCTCCGACCGTATCCCAAGGGATCTTTCCCGGCTCGGTTTCGGCGAAGACTTGCAGTCGGTCGCCATTGATCGTGATCGAGGCGTCATCGTGATCGACGGTGCCATTGAACGGGCCGTACGTCGTGTCGTACTTGAAAAGGTGCGCGTTGGTTTTCGTATCGGTGAGATCGTTGATTGCTACGACGTCGACTTGCCCCGGATAACGGTCGATGATGGTTCGCAGCGTAAGCCGCCCGATGCGTCCAAAGCCGTTGATGCCGAGTCGAATAGCCATGAAATCTCCTTAGGAAAAGGGCCGCCGCGCCGCGTCCACAGTTAGGAGAAGTTTACCTACGGGGCGGCCTTGTGAGGCTCGCGCAAGAGCTTCAGCGAGAGAAGCCATCCGAACAGCAAGCAAGCCGCACACCCGAGGAAGGGCGAATACCTTCCGAACTCGACACCTAGGTTCATCCTCAAGCCAAAGGGCTGGAGGCCCTCGTACATCGCGGCGCCGATGGGCGCTCCGATGATCGCGCCGAGACCTTGTGCCGTCATCACGGCTCCGAGATAAGCGCCGCGGCGCTTCGGGTCGATGTCGCTCACGCTGGCCAGCCAGGCGGGCAAGCAGAGCAGGAATCCAAACCCAACCGCCGCTCCACCTAAAGCGATCAAGAGCGGCGTGCGCAGCACGGGCACGAAAGCGCCGCTGCTGATCGCCATGAGCCCACCCGTACAAAGGCCGAGGCCGTAGTGCACCGCCTTGGAGCGGCCGATTTTTTCCCCGTAGCGCGCCATGGGAACGCTGAGCACCGCCATCAGTATTGCGGCGGGGAAGACGAGCGCGCCGAAGCTCGATTCACTCATGCCGAACTGCTGCTCGGCGAAGACCTTTATGATCGCCATCGGAAAGCCGATGCCGGCAAACGTGATTACGGCGAGGGCGAGATATTGAGGTATCCGCTTTGCGCTCATTAGAAATTCGGCTAGGCCCGCTTCGTGGTGCTCTTGATGCTGGTCGTGTTTTTCTCGATGAGCTTTTTCGGACGGCAGCGAGCGAAACGCGATCCAAGAAACGCACGCGAAAAGGAACGCCGACAAATAGAGCGAGGGGGAGCGAGCGCCGCTCGATCCGGTAAAGTAAACACCGAAAAGATCGTTTACCGCACCGCCGATCGGCAGCGCGAGCGCGATGCCCACGAGATAGCAGGTATTCAAAAGCGACATCGCCTTTTGGCGCTCGGAATCGTCGACCTTGTCTCCGACCAAAGCGAACACGGCGGGCCAAAGCATGGCGGCTCCGATGCCGTCGCAAACGCGAAGAACGATCAGGGCCAGGGTTTCCCCGATCCCCCAGTTGTGGGGAACGAGCAACGTCAGAAGCGACGTGCAGAAGGTCATCGCGGGGCCGATAACGATGAGGCGCTTACGACCCATGCGGTCGGCGAGCGAGCCCATGGGGCTTTTGAAGACCGCTTCCGAAAGAAGGAAGGCAACGAGGACGAAGCCGATGACGGTGGTTCCGAAGCCGCGGTCGAACTTCAAGTAGACCGGCATGGTCGAGATGTTCAAAACGGCGTAGCCGATCTCGGCGAGCAGGGTGATTAGCAGGATCCGCCTCATCATGGGCTGCTTGAGCATCGGCAGCATCTTCAGAGGCGGCTCTTCGACGGGCAGTGGCCTGGGGGCGCTCGTTGACTCCACGGTTCTTGAGTTGACGCCTCGCCGGGCTCGAAAGCCCGCCCCGCGCCTTCCTTCGGATTAACGGCAGCCCAATAAGGGCCGTTGCGAAGTGATTCTACTTAGCCCGGGTTTTTGGGTCTATCGCTTAACGAACTGGAAGCCGCGGCGGGCTTTTTTGCGGCCGTACTTCTTACGCTCTTTCACTCGCGCATCTCGCGTTAAGAAGCCGCCTTTGCGGAGTTCTTTGCGCAGTTCCTCGTCCATCTCGACGAGTGCGCGGGAGATGCCCAACTTGATCGCGCCGGCTTGGCCGGTGATCCCTCCGCCGTTGGCGCGAGCCAAAACGTCGTAACGGCCTTCCATCGCCAAATGAACGAACGGACTGTTGACCAAAATGTCGAGAACGGGCCGGCCCAAATATTCGCGAAACTCGCGGCCGTTGATCGTGATCTTTCCCTCGCCGGGCCTAAGCCACACGCGCGCGATCGCGTTCTTTCTTCGGCCGGTGCCGTAATATTGATCCGGCTGCTTGACTGGTGCTGCTGATTTTCTCGCCATGTTCGTTTTGAGGCGTTGGGCGTTGGGGCGTTGGGGCGTTCAGAAAACGCCTTTAACGCCTTAAAGCCTTAACGCCAAATCCTCTCCATCGTCAATTCTTCTTCACATCCAACGGCTCGGGATTCTGCGCGGCGTGCGGATGATCGGTTCCGCTGTAAACCTTGAGTTTGGTGTAGACCTGCTTGCCGAGCTTCGTCTTTGGAATCATTCCCCAAACTGCTTTTTCGATGACCTTGGTTGGGTTTTCATCGAGCATCTTGCCCCGCTCGACGCTCTTTAAACCGCCTGGCCACATCGTGTGCCAGTAAACCAATTCATCTTTTTTGTTGCCGGTCAAAACCGCCTTTTCGGCGTTGACGACAATCACGAAATCACCCACATCCGCGTTGTACGCGAACGTCGGCTTGTGCTTGCCGCGCAGCACTTGCGCAACCTGAGCGGCCAAACGGCCGACGGGGATGCCGGTGGCATCCACGATGTACCATTTCCGCTCTATGGTTCCTGCTTTTACGGTTGTCGTCCTGTTCATTTCCCTACTCTTCTTCTAAATCTTCACTGTTTCTAATGTCTTCATTGGTCGAAACTGTTCGAATATCTCTCGGATGGGGCCCGTAACGGACCTCCATCAAAGTCAACCCTTTCGCCGGCAACACGACCGGCCATTGGAGCCCGTCTCGGACCTTCGGATCGAGGAGCTTCTTTAACTCGCTTTCGCTTCTTTTCCCAAGGCCGACCTCGAGGATCGCCCCCGCCATTCTGCGCATCATCCCTCGCATGAAGGCGGTGCCTCGAACGGTGAAGAAAATCGAATCCGCGCTTTTCGAAACACGCGATCGATACAAAACTCTCGTCGTGTTTTCCGTTTTCTTTTCGAGCTCTTCGGTGAACGCTTTGAAGTCGTGTTTTCCTTCCAAGATCCGCGCGGCGTTTTGCATTGCTTTTATGTCGAGCTTACGGTCCACGCCGTATGCATAGCGCTCCGCTCTCGGGTCCGGAGATACGACAGATAAGTCGTATAGGACATATATGTACTTCCGATCCAGCGCGGAGAAGCGTGCATGAAAGCGCTCCGACATGGACGCGCACTGACGGACACGGACGTCCGGCGGCAAGACGCGATTGAGCACCAAAACCCATTTCTTTTCCGGAATCGGAACGCTCGCATCGAAGTGGCAGACTTGCCCTTCCGCATGAACGCCCGAGTCGGTTCGACTGGCTCCTACGATCTCGCAATCCTCGCCCGAGATCCGGCGAACAGCTTCTTTCAATGTGCCCTGAACGGTTCTTTGTCCAGGCTGCGCGGCCCAGCCGCGGAAATCGGTTCCGTCGTACGCGACGACGAGTTTGAATCGTTTAGTCGACAAGCTCCAGCACGGCTTGGGGCGCTCCGTCGCCCTTCCGGACGCCCGCTTTCGTGATCCTCGTATAACCGCCCTTTCGATCCTTGAATCGGGGCGCGACCTCGGCGAACAAGTGCTTGACGAGATCCTCGCCGGTGAGCAGGCTGGTCTTTTTTAAGATCTCGGTTTTTTCGAAATCGGTTTTGCCGATGAGGGCCTTGCTCGTGTTCGCGCTCGAATGGCCGACGAGAACTTTTCGCGCTTCGCGGCGCGCGGCGATCGTATCGTTCTTGCCGGTGGTGATGAGCTTTTCGACGATGCGCTGCACTTCTTTCGCACGGCCGAGCGTCGTGCGCACGTACCCGTGCCGCACGAATTGTCGGGCGAGGTTAGTGAGCAGCGCGCGGCGCTGGTCGCTAGGCAATCCGAGTTTGCGTCGATCTACGAGATGTCGCATTAGTCGAAGTCCTCGTCTTCGTCGTCGAGCAAATCGATGGCCCGGTAGCCGCCCTTCGGAGGCTTCAGCTCGAGGCCGTGCTCGACCAGCTTGTCTCGAACCTCGATCAGCGATTTCTTTCCGAAACCGCGAATGCTGGTGAGGTCGGATTCCGTTGCAGTCGCCAGCGCTCGAAGCGTCAGCAAGCCGGCGCGGCGGAGACAATTGAATGTGCGCTGAGAAAAGTCGAGCTCTTCGATGCGCATGTCGGGGATGTTCGCAAGCTCAGGCGAAACTTCGTCGATGTCCAGGATGTCCGATTCGAATCCGGCCTGGCCGATCTCGAAGAACATTCGGAAATACTTATCGAGGATGTGGGCGGACTGTGATAAGGCGTCGTTTGGCGTCACCGCGCCGTTGGTCCAAATATCGAGCACCAGCCGCTCGTAGTCGGTTCGCATTCCCACGCGGGTCTGCTCGACCGTGTAATTGACTTTACGGACTGGAGTGAATTGCGAGCCGGTCGGTATCACGCCGATGATGCCTTTGTACTTGTCTTGCTTCTCGGGCAGCAGGTAGCCAGTTCCCCAGCCGACGTACATCTCCATGGTCAGATTCGCGCCTTTTTCGCTAATCGTAGCGATGTAGGCTTCGGGATTGACGATCTCGACACCGTCGGGACAGACGATGTCGGCTCCCGTGACCCTTCCCGGTCCCTTGACGTCGATCCGGAGGGTCTGATCCTCGGCGGGGATCTCTTCTTCGGTGCTAAAGCGGATCGCGACGTCTTTCAGGTTCAAAAGAAGCTGAGTGGTGTCCTCGCGGACTCCAGGAATCGGGGCGAACTCGTGAAAAACCTTGTCGATGCGCACGGCGCTGATCGCCGCGCCCTGGATGGAGCTGAGCAGTACGCGCCGGAGAGCGTTGCCGATGGTTTGCCCATAGCCGCGCTCCAGCGGCTCGAGCACAAATTTGCCGACTTCCTGGGAGAGTTCAAAAGTACTGATATGTGGCATATTCGATCTTCTTTCTTAGCCTAAACGCGTCGGCGCTTCGGTGGCTTGCAACCGTTGTGGGGAATGCTTGTGACATCGCAAATCGAGGAGACCTCGAGGCCGCTCGCGGACAGCGAGCGAATGGCGGTTTCGCGCCCCGAGCCTGGCCCGGAAACCTTCACGTCGACCCTCTTCAGGCCGTAATCCTGAGCGCTTCGGGAAGCTTTCTCGGCTGCGACCTGAGCGGCGAACGGCGTTCCCTTTCGGCTCCCCTTGAAGTTCGCGGAGCCCGAGCTCGCCCAGCTCAAAACGTTCCCGGTGGGATCGGTGATCGTAATCTGAGTGTTGTTGAACGAGGAATGGATGTGGGCGACCCCTTCGGGGACGTGCCTCTTCTCCTTCGCCTTTCCTTTAACCTGCTTTCTTGCCATTTATCGTTCGCTATAGCCTCTACTTCTTGGCCGCTTTCTTCTTTCCGGCAACCGTTTTCTTAGGCCCCTTTCGGATTCGAGCGTTGCTTCGGGTGTTCTGTCCTCTAACGGGCAGCCCTCGGCGGTGGCGCAGGCCCCGGTAGCTTCCAATCTCGATGAGCCGTCGGATATTGGACTGAACCTCTCGCTTGAGGTCGCCTTCGACCTGGTAGTCCTTGTCGATGGTTTCGCGAAGCTTGGCGACGTCGGCTTCGGAAAGATCCTTCACCCGGACCATGGGATCCATCCCCGTCTTCTTGATGACTTCGGCGGCGTTGTGCTTGCCGATGCCATAGATCAAGGGAAGAGCGTAGAGAATGGGTTTCTCTCGGGGAAGGTCGATGCCTGCGATACGTGCCATTTAGATTCGTTTCCTAGTTAGCCCTGACGCTGCTTATGCTTGGCGTTCGAGCAAAGCACGCGTACGACGCCCTTGCGCTTGATGATCTTGCACTTGTCGCACATTTTTTTCACGCTTGTTCGAACTTTCATAGCCTTTTCCAGCCCGTCTGGCGTCTCTCAAGAAGGGAAAAGCGCCGACGTGCGCACCCATCCGGCACGACGTCCGGCTGGCGCGAACGGGAATTATACCGATTCTCTCCCAGGGTTCGCTACAGATTCTCGCCGCGTCGAGATTTTCTTCGCTTGAGGAGCCCACAAATGCCGAGCGCCAACAAAGCGGCCGAACCGGGCTCGGGGATGACGCTGACGTAGTCCACCCGGAACTCACCGAAGTCGGCGGTATCAGGACCTCCGAAATGGAGGAAGACCTGGTTTGCGCTCATCGAGGAGCCCGGGTCGATCTGGGCAAGCAGCGCGCCATCCACGAAGGCTTGGACGAGGGTCCCGGTGCGGGTCATCCGGAAGACGTGGAACTGATTTGCGGCGGGAGCGGTGGTCGAGCCGCTGCCGCCTCCATTTAGGCTCGCGAAAACTATCGAACCGGTCGCGGGTCGGGCGTTGTAGCCCATCGTGCCGATGCGGGGATTCATGAAAGGGAACTGTTCTGAGACTCCAAAATCGACGGTTTGGAAGATCCCGGTATCCCACAGAATGCGAGCCTCGGCGACGAAATTGGCGAAGCCCTCGACATGAGCTGACATGCCCACTTCGTCGAAATCGAACGGGCCGCTTAGGGCGGTGACCCGAAGCTCGCCCCCCGAAACGGTGTGGGACCAATTCGATCCTTCGCTGAAGAAGTCCCAGTGGGCGCCAAGCGAAGTGCCGTCGAAGTGGTCAAGAAACGCAAAAGACGGAACTGCCCAACACGCAAAGCAAAGAACAGCAAGCCTCTTCATCGAAAGACTCCTCTGGAGTCATTGTAAAGCAGTTTTTAACGATAGCGGTAAACAATTCTGCCCCGCGTGAGGGCCGAGGGTTGTTGAGGAGGCCGACGCTATGGGCGAAATACCGGTACCCGAGTTTCCTCGTTTAAAGTTGCCCACTTTCTAAGGGCGTTGGCCCCCTCTGTGACTTGCACCAGGTTCTTCCCATCAATGTCGATTCGCTGGATGCCAGCCCGTTCAAGTACGGGCTGGACATACACGAACTCATCCGCAACCGCTCGATAAAGGTCGCCTAGCATTTCAATTTTGGGTTGCTTAGAAAGGGCCTTGATTGAAAGCAAGCGAATAACCAGAGGGCCAAAAAAGTACCCATCCCCAAGGTCCGAGCGAAACATCGGTACGGCAAATGCTCTTTCCTTTCCCTCAAGGACCGTGACTAAGAAAGTGATATGGTTCGCCGCGTTTGTCTTGGGAATATAAGACCGAGTGATCGACTGACTCACAGACTTCAACTCCGGGGATTCAAAGACCATTTTGAGTTGATTAGAAGATATTTTCTGCGATCCCACCATGGCTAAGGTGTCATCGCACCTCGCTTCCTTAACACAGTTAAGTAAGGATTGTGGGCGGCGCATTACTATGACCGCAAGAACGAGTCCCGCAGCGACGAATGCTGCTAATACGGCCAGCCTACGTTGCGGGACAGTCATTGACCGAGCAAATCAGGCGAGCACAGCCAGCCAGAATATTCCACCGCTAGTAATGTCAGAGACGCCACGGCTTCGCGTCTAAATGACGGTTCCATCTTATTGCTCCCACCACTCAACCGAGTGGATTTCACCGGTTGCTCTCTTCCGTACAATTGAACCGTTCAAAGTAAGTCCAAAGCCTTTGAAAAGGCAAAACTTATCTGGAAATTGTGCACAGCCATCTGTGTGGTTAAAGTCCCCGATAATGATGCTGCTAGCCTCATTCCTGCCTGAATAATCGAGCCACTCCTTCAGTCGTTGATCCAAGAATTTGCTATGCGAGGAGGAGACCAGATCGCTTTTGTCGATCGGATAGTAAATCGGGCCATATCCTATCTTGTCCCCCTGATGCCACCATTCGATGCCCCTTGATTTCATTAGGGTGAAAAACCCGTCTCGGTTAGGAAGCCCGAGTTGGGAACTAGTTCCACTAAACAAGGGTCCACTATCGTAATCTTGCCGATATAGCTCCAAAGCGATATACGCCTGATGCAAAGAGTTCAAAGTCTGGGTTTCAAACGAATGCTTTTTTGCCGAACTCCACACTGGAAATGAAAGCGCAATTAGAATCGCGACAATCACTATTACGATAACGATTTCAACTAGAGTAAACGCTTTAAAGCTTCTCAAAGCCGTTCCTCGCACTGCCTTCCCTTTGCCCAGTTTCCGTTACTAGGACCACATTCCCCTATCGATAGCGGTATACGATCCGGCCGCGAGTGAGGTCGTAAGGGGACAATTCCACGCGGACACGGTCCCCGGGCAGGATGCGGATGTAGTGCATCCTCATTTTGCCGCTCACGTGGGCCAGGAGTTCCATGTCTCCCTCGTCGAGCTTGACCCGGAAGCGTGCGTTGGGAAGGTTCTCGACGACGGTGCCTTCGACCTCGATGCCTTTTTCTTTCTCGGGCTCGACCTTAGTGGGTTTTTTCTGGAAGTAGCGTCTGGCCATAGGGGGTGGTAGGGGAATTATGGCCGATTCATTCCACGGTCAGAATCTCCGGGCCGTCTTTCGTCACAGCGACCGTGTGCTCGAAATGGGCGGACAGCTTTCCATCTGCCGTCACGACGGTCCACTTGTCGGCTAGCGTGTTGACCTTGAAGGTTCCCTCATTGACCATCGGCTCGATGCAGATGGTCGTGCCCTCTCTGAGCAGCTCGCCTTTGCCTGCCTTGCCAAAATTCGGAACGCTGGGCTCTTCGTGAACGGTGCGCCCGATCCCGTGTCCGACTAAGTCACGCACCACCGAATAGCCATTCGATTCGACGTACTTTTGCACTGCCGAGGAGATGTCCCCAATGCGATTGCCGATCTTTGCTTTGGCGATGCCCTGGAAGAGGCTTTCTCGAGAGACGTTGAGCAGCCTTTGCGCGCTTGCCGAAATCGCTCCGACGGGAAACGTCCACGCCGCGTCCGCGCTCCAGCCATCGAGAGTGACGCCGATGTCGAGATCGACGATGTCGCCCTCGTTGAGAACCCGGTTGCCCGGAATCCCGTGGATAACCACTTCGTTCACCGATAAGCAAGTGTTTGCGGGATAGCCGCGGTAGTTTAAGAAGCTGCAAATCCCGCCTGTTTCTGCCACGAGTCGTGCGGCTATCGCGTCTAGCTCCTGGAGAGTAGTTTTTTCCGGAACGATCGCTTCGTGCATCGCGCGAATGGCGCGGGCGACCACTCGGCCGGCCTCGCGCATTTTCGCGATCTCGGAAGCTTTTTTCAGGTGGATCATTTTTGCGGCAGATAAGACCTATAAGCCTTATAGGACATATAAGTCGTATTCGGCTTGATTAAAGCGCGGCGAGAATACTCTTGAAAACCTCATCGGGAGAAGCCGACCCATCGATACGACGCAGTAGACCTTTGTTCTGATAGTAGGTTTCGACAGGCTCAGTATTTTCGTGAAAGACCCGCAACCTTTCGCGAATGGTTTCTGGTTGATCGTCGGGGCGAACGGTCAACGCCGATCCACACTTATCGCACCGATTCGCTTGTTTCGGAGGGCGAGTTTTGATGTGGAAGATCTCTTCGCAACTGGGGCACGTGCGCCGGCCGCTCAGGCGGTCGACTACCACGTCGTCCTCGATGTCGAGGGCAATGACTCTTCCGAGCGCAAGATCCATGGTTTCGAGCAACGCATCAAGGGCTACGGCTTGGGGAACAGTTCTTGGGAACCCGTCGAGAATAAACCCGCACTCCTTTACTTTCGGATCGAGGAGCCGGCTTTCCATCATGCGAATGGTGACGTCGTCCGGCACGAGATCGCCCTTATCCATGTAGCTCTTGGCGAGCTTGCCGAGCTCCGTTAGATTGCGCACCTCCGCGCGGAAAATATCGCCGGAGGCGAGCGGAACCGCCCCGGTTTTGGCTTGAAGTCGGGCTGCCTGGGTGCCTTTGCCGACTCCGGGAGGGCCGATCAAGAGAATTCGCACAGGCCGGCTCCTAAGCCCCGCCGTATTGTTTCATCAACAAGTTCGCCTCAATTTGGCGCATGGTTTCGAGCGCAACGCTCACCATGATGAGCAGCGAAGTTCCGAAGAAATATCCTACGCGCTGGATGCCCGTGATGTCCTGAGCGAGGAATTGCAAGATTGCAACTACGGAAAGGAAGCACGCGCCGACGATCGTAATGCGAGAAATAACGTCGTCTAAAAAGTCCTTCGTTTGTTTGCCGGGGCGCACGCCGGGGACGAACGAGCCGTGCCGCTTGAGGTTGTTGCTGATGTCTTCGACGTTGTACTGCACCGCGGTGTAGAAGTAGGTGAAGAAGAAGATCAGGAACGTGTAGAAGAGACACCCGACGATGCCTTTTGGCCAGGAAAGACTTGGGCCCATCCATTCCTGCATCGAGTGCAAGAAATCCTGCACCGGTCCCTGCGGGAACATGACGGCAAATTGCGACGGCATATATACGAGGGAGATCGCGAAGATGATGGGGATGACGCCCGCCATATTCAGGGTTAGAGGCAAATAGCTCGTCGCTCCGCCGAGCGAGCGCGTCCCTACCCGCTGCCGCATGTGCTGGATGGGAATTCGGCGCTGAGCCGTGGTGAAGAGCACGATAAGCCAGGTGACGGCGAGAAAGATGATGGCGAGGATCACCACTTGGTACCACTGCACGAACCCGTCTTGCACCTGCTTCCAGATGAGGTCGACCTGGGATGGAAGCGAGATCATGATTCCGGCAAAGATCATCAGCGAGACGCCGTTGCCGATGCCTTTCTCGCTGATCTGCTCGCCCAGCCACAGCATGAACATGGCGCCCGCCGTCCAGAATATGATCACGGTGATGGTCGTGAAGAGGGTGAGGGTCGCGACCGACTCGATCATCTTGAGCAGGCCCCAACCCTGCAACACGCAGAGCGCTAAGGTCAACATTCGCGTGCGGCGGTTTTGCTGGCGACGCGCGTATTCTCCGCCTTCCTGAAGCTCCTTTTTCCACGCGGGAAACGCGGTGGTCAGGATCTGCATGATGATTGAAGCGGTGATGTAAGGGTTTAAGCCAAGCGCGAGGATCGAGATCCTTCGAAGCGCGCCACCGCCGAAGGCGTCGAGCAATTGAAACATCGGGAGGCCTTTCAGCTTCTCCACGATCTCTTCCGTGGTCACTCCGGGGATAGGAACCTGGATGTTTACGCCAAGCGCAAACACGGCGAACATCATGAGGACAAAAATGATCTTCGGGCGCAGCTCATCGTCCGCCCATGCCATGCGGATAGTCTCCGCAAGGGGCATCTTCAGTCCCTTATCGCCGAATGGGCCGCCCGCCCCAAGCGCGCTCACAGGGTGACTGCCTCTCCGCCCGCTTTTTCGATCGCCGCCTTTGCGGACTTGCTGAAATGCTGGGCCTTAACCGTGAGCTTTTTGCCCAGCTCGCCGAAGCCGAGCACCTTTACTCCGTCCTTCATTCCGGGGATGATCCCGGTCTTCAGGAGCTTATCGGGGGTGACCTCTTCGCCTGCTTTGAAAAGGCGTTCGAGGTCGTCGAGGTTCACAATTGCGAACTCTTTGTGGTTGATGTTGCGAAAGCCTTTCTTTACAGGAAGCCGGCGCTGAATCGGGGTTTGGCCGCCTTCGAAGTTTGGATTAACCTGCCGGCGCGCCTTCTGCCCCTTCGTTCCGCGCGTGGCGGTCTTTCCCATGCCGCTGCCAATGCCGCGGCCCACGCGCCGTCGGCGCTTCGTGCTCCCTTTGGGGGGTCGTATGGATTCGAGACCCATGGTTCGTTGTTACTCCTTTACTTCTTTGGCTTGGCCGATTTGGCTTTGGGCTTTGGCTTAGCCTCGGCTTTCGCTTTGGGCTTATCCGAGGTTTTGGGCTTAGATTCTGGCTTAGTTTTGGCCACTGCCTTAGGCTTTTCGGCCTGGGCCTTGGCTTTCGTTTTGAGCTTCGGCGCCGCTTTCGTCTTTGCCGCCTTCGGCGTCTTCGTCTTGGCTGCCGGCTTCACTGCCGCTTTTGCCTTTCGAGTGGCTTTCCGAGCCGCTTTGCGTTTGCTCCCCTTTGTGCCTTCGCCGGTCTTCGCCCGCTTCGGCGCAGATTTCATCCGGCCGTTTTTCTCGCCTTCGACCTCTTCGACGGCAAGCATGTGCTTGACCTGGAAAATCATGCCCCGCACGCTTTCGTTGTCGGGCAGCGTGACCGTTTGATGCATCTTTCGCAGTCCGAGTGCGCGGACGGTCGCACGGTTTCGGGCCGTGTTTCCAATCGGGCTTCGGACGAGCTTAACTTGCAGCATCGGCCTCCTCCTTTCGGGCTTTGGCCAGCCAAGGAACGAGCTCATTTGCGTCGAGCCCGCGAAGGTCGGCGCTGCTTTCTGGGGTGGCGAGCTCCTTAAAGGCGCGCACCGTCGCGTAAGCCATGTTGATCGCGTTGCGACTGCCAAGGCTCTTTGCCAAAACGTCGTGCACGCCCGCGCATTCCAAGCAGGCACGCACCGCCCCACCCGCTTTAACTCCCGTTCCGGGAGAAGCCGGCTTCAAGACCACTTCGGAAGATCCCATTTGAGCGCGGATCTCGTGGGGGATCGTCTTGCCGATCAGAGGAACTCGGAACATGTTCTTTTTCGCCGAATCTTCCGCCTTCTTAATCGCATCCGGGATGCCTCGGGCTTTGCCGAGGCCGACTCCGACCTGGCCCTTGTTATCGCCCACCACAACGAGAATCGACCACGAGGCGGTCTTGCCGCCCTTATGGGTTTTGAAGACCTTGTTGGTCCGCACGACGCGAACGTCGTACTGCGGTCCCTCCGTGTCGCGGCTTTGTCGCTTGCCGCTCAGCCTGTTCATCATTCTCATCGCTTAAAACTCCAGTCCCGCTTCGCGCGCAGCCGCGGCAAGGTTGGCCACTCGCCCGTGATAGCGAAATCCGCCGCGGTCGAAAACGACCGCCTTGATTCCCTTTTCCAGCGCGCGTTTGGCTACCGCCTCGCCGACCTTCTTGGCCCCTTCCGCATTGCCGGTCGCTTTCAGGCTCTTCTCGAGGCTGCTCGCGGCGGCCACCGTGTTGCCGGTCGAATCATCGATGACTTGAGCGGTGATGTGCTTGAGGCTTCGAAATACGGCCAATCGGGGCCGCGCCGCCGTGCCTTCCACGCGCTTGCGGATCCGCTTATGGCGGGCCAGCCTCAAATCTCCTTGGGTTGTTTTCGGCATCTTAATTCTCCTTACTTCTTAGCGGCCGCCCGCTTACCGGCTTTGAGCCGAACCACTTCGCCTACGTAGCGGATGCCTTTGCCTTTATAAGGCTCGGGCTTGCGGACCTTTCGGATATCCGCCGCCACTTGGCCGACGAGCGCTTTATCGATGCCGCTCACGACGATTCGCTGAACGCGGGTTTTTTCATCCGCCGCCAGCTCGAAATTGATCCCTTCGATGGGCGCCACATTCACCGGGTGGGAGTAGCCCATGCTGAGCTGCAGGCCCTTGCCTTGCTGCTGCACGCGGTAGCCGACTCCTACGATCTCGAGAGCCTTGCTGTGCCCTTGGGTCACTCCGAGGATGCAATTATTGATGATCGTGCGAGCGAGGCCGTGCTGGCTTCTGGCCCGGCGAAGGTTGTTCGGGCGCTCGATGGTGAGCTTGTCCTCTTCCTGCTTGACCGTCAGATCACGGGCGATCGCGACTTGAAGCGTGCCCTTCGGGCCCTTGATCGAAACGGTATTCGCCGCGTCGACCTCTACGGTCACGTTCTTCGGGACGATGATGGGTTGAAATCCTATTCTCGACATGGCTACCAAACCTCGCAAAGGACTTCGCCGCCGATGTGGCGCTTGCGCGCCTCGCGGTCGGTCATGACTCCATGGCTGGTCGAGACGATTTGCGTCGCCAGTCCGCTACGAATCGGACGCAGCTCGGTACTCGGCTTGTAGACGCGAAGGCCCGGTTTGCTCACTCGTTGGATGTGGCTAATCACCGGCTTGCGCTTGTTGTCGTACCGAAGCTGCACCATGATCGTAGGAAATTTCGATTCGGTCGTGACTTCGAAGCCCTTAATGTAGCCCTCGGCCTGCAAGATCTTCACGATCTCGATCTTGATCTTGCTGTGAGGGATCTCGACGGACGCCAGGTTCGACTGGGCACCGTTGCGGATACGCGTCAAAAGGTCGGCAATGGGATCGCTATGCATAAAAGTCCTCCCGAGCTACCAGCTCGACTTTTTGACCCCGGGAAGCACTCCCTTGTGAGATAGCTCGCGCAGGCAGATGCGGCAGACGCCGAAAAAGCGAACGTAGCCCCGCGGCCTTCCGCAGATGCTGCAGCGGTTGTAGGATCGAACCCCGAACTTGGGTTTGAGCCGCTGCTTATTGATGAGACATTTCTTTGCCATTCGTACTCCCGCCGTTCCCGAGCCGGTTCGCGCCATAGTTCCAGGCGCGCCTCTCTCGTGGCCAAATTGTGGGGTTCGCGCGGAGGGTTCCGCACGAGCGGTGAATCATACCTCAAATAGGGGCTTCTCTAAGCAAGGGCCACTTTCAAACAGGAGGGTGGAACTAAAATCTGAAATATGAGCCCGGCTTTTTGCAAGAGAGTCGGGTCGTTACGCGGCCCATGGCGTCTACCACAGCCCAGCCCGGACCGCCGAAGTCAACGTTGTTTTTGATCCAAGCATAGGCAGCCTGGGTCGAAGCGCCGAGGCTCTCCACATTTGTCCCTTCTTTACCGTATCTTGCATCCAGACGCGTTCGCACGGCCGCCACAAGCGCACCAGTTAACGGAAGCATTAGTTTTCCGTCAATGCTCTTGTAAATTAAGTTCAGTTGAGCGTCACTCAGCGACGCATATACGGTTGCAGGGTATTCATAGTCGGCTCGTAGTGCAGGAGTCGATTCGATTCGAGCTTCATAGCGGAACATAGAAACCGTTCTCGCTCGATGACTCACTGGGTTGAACTCAAGAGAATAGTGATGGTCGAGCTCAACAAACTTCGCACCAAGTGCGTCGGCGAGGGACGTGAGCAACTCCTTTTCCTCGGCAATTGACGCAAACACTGAGACAAAGCATGAATCATAAAACCAATGGCTTTTTAGGGTCTTCGAAAGTTCGAGTTTCCCAAGACTTTTGACTTGAATCGGCCCCGAGATTGTTTTTACCGTGACCTTTCCATTTTCCAGTTTTGATTTGAGGGTTGAGTTCGATGAACGAAGTTGACTTCTATACTCATCCCAGTTGTTAACTTGAAAATAATACAAGGGCCATCTGCCCTTCGAGAACCCCCACTTCCCACCTATCTTTGATTCGAAGCCAGACAGATTCTTAAACTTCGCTCGAAAGTCCTCCTCACTTTTCCACTCGAACTCTAGTTTGTTACGCGGTTTAAGGTCGTAGGCAACGGCAATTGTAGGTTTGGTGAGTGATTCAAAGGCGGATTCAATCAATTGATACTCGAAGCCGCCTCCGAAACTGAACTTCCCGCTTAGCGCGAGTAATGCAAACACCATTTATTTAAGAGCGCTCATTAGGCCGGTCGGATGAATTATATAACGAGAGAACATAAATTGGGGATTGGTTATAGCCCCAAATCTAATGGCTTTTTTACTCTCTCTCGGACATCGGACGTTCTCCGAGCAAAGTTGAATCTGCAGGTACCCTAACCGACCATATGGCCCAGCCGGTTTTCCGCCTCAATAATTCGCTCTCCCGCCAAGTCGAAGAGCTCAAGACGGCCGAGCCGAAACACCTGCGCTTTTACTCCTGCGGGCCGACGGTGTACAGCTTCGCCCACATCGGCAACTTCCGTACGTTTTTGAGCGGCGATCTGGTGGTGCGCACGGCGCAAGCGCTCGGCTGGAAGGTCACCTACGTCAGCAACATCACCGACGTCGGGCACCTTACGGAAGACGACGTGGCGGACGCTTCGGGCGAGGACAAGATGGCGAAGGGCCTGCGCTCGAAAGAGGGCCAGAAGTTCGTCAACGTCTGGGACCTCGCCGAGTTTTACGCCGACGCCTTCAAAGACGACTGGCGCCGGATGAACCTCAAGGAGCCTCTGGTTTGGCCCAAAGCGACCCAGCACATGCGCGAGCAGATCGCGGGCATTGAAAAACTGATCGCCGACGGGCATGCTTATGAGACCCCGACCGGGGTGTATTTCAGCGTCGCGAGCTTTAAGGATTACGGAAAGCTGAGCGGCAACACCGATCAAAAGAAGCTACTGCGCGAAGTGCGTGAGGTCGTAAGCGACGACAATAAACGCCACCCCGCCGATTTCGCCCTTTGGAAGAAGGACGACAAGCACCTAATGCAATGGTTCAGTCCATGGGGATGGGGCTTTCCGGGCTGGCACATCGAGTGCTCGGTCATGTCGATGGCATATCTCGGAGAAACGATCGATTTACATGCGGGAGGCGAGGATCTCGTTTTTCCGCACCACGAGTGCGAGATCGCGCAATCGGAATCATTGACGGGCAAGACCTTTTGCCCACATTGGATGCACACGCGGTTTTTGCAAGTGAACGGCGAGAAGATGTCCAAGAGTAAGGGTAACTGGTACACGGTTCGCGATCTTGTCGAAGACAAGCAGGTCGATCCGCTCGCCCTTCGTTACGCATTGATTAGCGTGCCTTACGGAAAGCCGCTGAATTTCACATTGCAAACGCTCGAAGATTCGATCCGCGCGATAGAACGGTTTCGGGAATGTGACCGGCTGGCCGATGAAGCGGTTTCAAAAGGCAAAGAGGGCGACGATGCTTTACGCGAATCGCTCGATCGTCTTTATGAAGAAGCGCTCGCTGCGATGTGCGACGATCTCAACACTTCGATTGCATTGTCGAAAGCGTTCGAAGGGACGAAAGTGATTCTTCGCGAAGCGGGTTCGCTGACGAAAGCGGAAGGCGCGAGTGCGAAAACGTGGCTCGACAAGATCAACGATTTACTCGGGATCGTGCGCGCGGAGTACGACGAGTACGGCGATCCGTGCGCGGGAAAGAGCGGCGGCCCAGATGGACAAGCGGACTTGATCGATGCGCTCATCGCCGAGCGCGACGCGGCTAAGAAAGCGAAAGATTTTGGGAAGGCCGATGAGATCCGCAAACGGCTCGACGCGATGAATATCGAGCTGCGCGACACGCCGGAAGGGACGGTCTGGAAGAGAAAAGCGGGACTCTAATTAGCCGAGCCTATCCGGGTTCAAATCCTTAAGCTCTTCGAGCACGAACAACCCGTCCTTCCGGACCAACTTTTCGTCGAACCAGATCTCTCCGCCGCCGTATTCGGGACGCTGGATCATCACGGTGTCCCAATGAATCGCCGACTTGTTTCCGTTTCCCCCAGGAGGCGGATAAGCGTTGCCGGGAGTGAGGTGAAAAGAGCCCGCGATCTTTTCGTCGAAAAGCGTGTCGAGCATCGGGTGCAACACATAAGGGTTGAAACCGAACGACCATTCGCCGAAATATCGCGCGCCTTCATCGGTATCGAGAATCTCGTTGAGCTTCTTTGTTTGCGCGCCCGCCGATGCTTCGATGATTTTTCCATCTTTGCAAACATAGCGAATGTCGGAAAACTCGACACCTTGATACAGCGAAACCGTGTTGAATTGGATCGTTCCGTTGACCGATTCGCGCACCGGGCATGAGAAACATTCGCCGTCGGGAATGTTCGCTTCGCCCGTACATGGCACGGAGCCGATGTCTTTGATCGAAAACTCGAGCTCCGTTCCCGGGCCGGTGATCTTCACGCGGTCCGTTTTGTCCATTAGATCTTTAAGGGGCGCGCACGCTTTTTCCATCTTTGCGTAATCGAGGGTGCAGACCCGGAAATAGAAGTCTTCAAATGCATCGGTCGGCATTTTCGCTTGCTGAGCGAAGCTTGCGGTTGGCCAGCGCAGAGCGACCCACTTCGTGTTCGGCACCCGCGTTTCGAACACGACGGGAGTGGTGTAAACACGTTGCCACATCGCTTGGGTTTCGCTCGGAACGTCGCTGTTTTCCGCATAGTTGTGCCCGCCGCGCAGTGCGAGATAGGCGGTCATTTGCTCCATCTCTTGCTTTTCGACACTTGCGATCAGGGCAGCATTTTCCTCGGTCATGCCGTGCATGAGTTGCCTTCGGATGCGATTATTCTCGAGCCGCAGCGCAACCTTTGCTCCCCTGCTTTGGGCCACCCGCACGCACTCGGCCACCGCTTCGTCAGGGATGTCGAACGCATGAATAAGGAGCTTGTCCTTGGCCGTGAGTTTCATCGAGTGGTCGCAAAGAAGCTCGGCGAGGCGGGTGATGCGGGGATCGAGCATGGGCGCGAGGTTACCAGCGGGTGAGTGACGAGTGTCGAGTGGCAAGTGGCAAGTGGCAAGGAATAAAAAAAGGCGCCCGAAGGCGCCTCGTGTTTAAAAGGACACTAACCCGTGGTCTTCGTGTCCGTCTTTGCATCCATCTTGCCGTCGGCAGATGGCGTCGTGGTTGTGGTCGATCCTTCCGGCTCCTTATTGCAGCCGACGAGGAACGCCGAAACGAGTGCGCCTGCGAGCAACAGGCCCATCCATTTTTTCATGTTCAATTGACCTCCTGAGTTGAGCGGAATTCGAAAACGCCGCTTGTCCTCCCTAGGGGAGAACAGCCGGGTTATACCGGCGGTTCCTTAAAAACCGCCTAGGCCTAGACCCATGCCCGAGCTGCCGCCGATATCGCCGAGCTGGCTCATTGCGTCTTCGGGCAGCTCGACCGCGCGCAGACGCCACTTCTTGGTGGGAAAGAAAACGAGTGTCGTGGACTGCTCCTTTTGGAAGAGAAACTTCACGTCGGTGATTTCGAACGTGCGCGAGAGCGGGAACTTAAGTTTGAGCTTTACTGGGCTAACGATTTCCGCCGATTCGCCAGCAATTGCGGGGTCGTTGTTGGGGACTTCGACCTCCGGCTTGTACTCCTTGACGAGACGCGAGATCTGGGCGGTGCCAGGCTGCTGGCCGTTCACTTCGAACTGCGCGCTGAGCAACTCGATCACGCTTCCGGAACGTCCCTCTTTGCTTGCCTCGATTGATTCTTTCAGCGCTGATTGAATCAGTTCTTTGTCCGAAGCATTGTTGCCGAAAAGAGTGAAGCGCAAAACGGTGGCGACGACGGCAATTCCGACGAGCACCAAGACCGCAGTAGTTGCTTTGCTCATTGCTCTTGATTACTCCGCGAGCGCGGCCTCTGCGACGTCCCGCACCATCTGCTCTTTCAGCTCGTTGATCGAGTCGAACTTCTTGTCTTCTCGCAGCTTTCGCAAGTAGCCCAGTCGAACCGGGGCGCCGTAGAGGCTCTCACCCGGATAGTCGAGCAGAAAGGCTTCGATGGTTCTGGGTCCTACGCCAACGGTGGGTCTCATGCCGATGCCGATCGCCGCTTTGAACGTGCCGTATGTGGTTACGGCGACGCCCGCATAGACCCCGTCGGGGGGACGCACCTGATTGCCGACGGTGGTCAAGTTAAGGGTGGGGAATCCCAGCGTTCGTCCAAGCTTTTGCCCCGCCACGACGACGCCTTCCTGAACCCACGGCCGCCCGAGGAGCTTTCGCGCTTTCTCGACGTCGCCGCTCGAGATCGCTGATCGGATCTCCGAGCTGCTTACGCGGTGGCCGTCGATTTCGAACGCCGGAACGATTTGAGTTGGCATTCGAGCGGAGAGCCACTCGGGAGTGCCCTCGCGACCTTTTCCGAACGCGAAGTCCGCGCCGACGACGACGCTTTTTGCTTTTAGCGCGTTTTGCAAGATCGCTTCTTGAAACTCGGTTGCTGTCGTACCGGCGAGAGTCTCGTCGAATTTCAGCACGATGGCAATGGAAACCCGGAGCCTTTCGAACTGCTCGAGGTCGATATCGAGCGTGCCGACCGCGGGAGGACACTTGTCCGGAGCGAGGATCGCCATGGGATGCCGATCGAAGGTGACGACGACGCTCGGCAGGTCGCACTTCGCCGCTTCGGCGACGGCTCGACGGATGACCTCTTGGTGTCCGAGGTGCACGCCGTCGAACGTGCCGATGCTCACCACGCTGCCCGGCCATTCGGGTCCGATTTCTTCGACGCCGAAGCGCACGAGCATGGGACCAGTGTACCGGTGGGTTACTTCTTTCGAAGGAGAGCGAAGAACAGCCCGAGGGCAAGGACTTGTGCTCCTACGGACACAAGAACGAGCCAAGGGTTGGCCCAGATCAGGGAGGGATGGATACGGTCCGGCGCTTCGAGTCCCGTGTACTTCGCCTCGACGAGCTTCGCTAGCGCAAACAGCGTGGCGCCATGCATTACTGGCATTGAGAGAGCCACAGACCAGTGGGGACGCGCTCTGCCTTCAATGTATAAGCGGCCCAGTGCTCCTGCCACCAATGCCGCGGCCGCGGGTAGCGCGAGCATCATGAGAATCGATTCGGCGCCGGGAGAGCCGTCTTTCATGAGTTTTGTAAGGCCGACGGCCCCGCTCGTCACTGCCAGAATCGCTTCGAAGAGATAGATTGAAAGTCCGGGACGGTTGGCTGGCTGGGCTCCTTCAGAGGTCAAGGATCTGTTCAGTTCATACCTCCATCCCCTAACCCCTTCCTCCTGAATCTTCTGGTGGAAGGGGAATTACTCGGGAACGTCCTCGGGGCGGGATTCGGAGGAAGCTTTATTTTCTTCGAGGATCTGGTCGTAGATCTCTTTGCGGTGGACCGCCACGTTCTTGGGAGCGCGAATGCCGAGACGCACCTGCTCGCCGCGCACTTCGAGGACCACGACCTCGACGTCATCGCCAATGACGATGCTCTGGTGCACTTTTCGAGTTAAAACGAGCATGCTCGGCGCCCTCCTTGGCTTGGCGGGCTCAGCCGCCAGAGTCATTCTAACACAGCGATTTGGGTTACGCCGCTTTCGCCGATGAGCCGAACACGGGATGGCGGGTAGGAATGGACTCGTCGTCGACCACGAGCTGTCTGCCGATGCGCTTCTCCGCGTTGATCACGATCGGACCGGCGAGGTTGATCGTCATCCCCTGCGGATTCTCGTTTGGGATCGAGGCGGTCGTAAGCAGGAGGGTTGGCGTTTCAGCGCCAATTCCCAGTTGCATTGCCTCTTCATCGCCGATCTCTACCGCATAGCCCTCGACGTAATTGGCCGGATCGACGACTAGAAATGCAAGCGATGGCTCGTCGAGCGACTGCAACCAGCGGAAGGTCTCGTTCTGGCTCGTGCTAATGATCACAAAGCGCTGGCACTGATCGAAGCCGATCAGCCCTTCGCTGAATCGAATGACGTCTTCCTCGGAGAATTCGAGGGTTCCGAAACGGGTGTTGGCAAGTTCAGGCATGGTCTCTTAGGCTCTTATGAAGTCGAGAAGGCTCAGCCCGAATCCTTGGCTCGCGATCTGGAGGGCGCCGCTGTAGGCTGCTTGCGCCATCTGGTACTGGACGACCGCTTCCGTCATGTCCACATCTTCTATTTCCGAAATCGATTGGGTGAATTCGTCGCCCCGGCGATCATGGTCGGCCATCCATTGCTCGGCCGAGCGAAGCCTCGCGCCGACTTGGCCTCGAGTGACGTTGATCGTCTCCAACGAGGCTTGGAGGGCGGGAATGTCCACTCCCGTAATCGCGGTGTAATTCCCCTGTAGGTTCAGCTTCAGGCTGTCTATAGCCGCGTAAGCGTCGCTAAAAAGGGCCCTGCCCTGAACCGAAGCTACGAGGACCTCGCCCGGCGCTGCTTCCACCGCACTATCGAGATCGTCGCCGTTGTAGGTCAGCGTGCCGCCGACAATCGTGAACGGCTTAACATCGGTCATCTGCCCGGAGAAGAGGTACTCGCCGTTGCCGTCCTGAGCGTTCCCCAAGTCTACGAGCCTCTGTTGGATCTCAGTGAGCTCGTTTACCATCGCGCTACGGGCGCTTTGGTCGGTCGCGCCGTTCGCGCCAGAAACGGCCAGCTCGTAAGCGCGCCGGACCAAAGTGTTCGCCTCGGTGAGGGCGCTCTCCGATAAGCCGAGTTGACCCTTGGCGAGGTTCAGATTCCGTTTGTACTGCTCGAGGCCATCTCGAAGGCCCTTCATGCTGAGAGAGGTCGAGAGGCCGAGCGGGTCATCGCTTAAAGTATTCAGCTTCTTGCCCGAGGCGATCTGCCGCTGGATCTCGACATACCGCTCCTGCGCCCGCGCCACATCGCTGGCGTAGGTTCCGTATTGGTAGGGCGTGCTGATTCTCATGGTTCAGGCTGGTTATCCCGGCAAGGTTACGGGCTATCGCACCATCGCTATTAATTCTTCGGTTACTTCGTCGAAGATCGACAGTGCTTTGGCGGCCGCTTGGTAGCTTCGCTGGAACTTGAGCATGTTGGCCATCTCGTCGTCCAGCGAGACCCCGCTGATGCTCTGGCGCTGAAGGTCGATCTGCCGGGCTACCGCGTTCTCCGTGTCGAGCGAAGCCTCCGCCGAGCGCACGTCCCGGCCGATCCCGGCGACGAGCTCGGAGAAGAACTGGCTGAACTTGCGGTTGCCGAGGAGGGCGCTCGCCTGGTCGCGCTTCTGGGAGAGGGCCAGAGCCAGTCCGCCATCGCCGCTGTTGCCGGTTGTGCCCGCCGCGATGTTCCGGATATCTGCTTTGACCTCGATGCTTAAGTCGAAGTCGATGGCTCCCGTTTGCGGTCCTACAAGAACGTCGTTGAAGAAGTTGATTCCAGTCGTGCCATTGCCATTGACTCCCGACGTGTGAGCCGTGTTGATCTCGGTTCGAAGCGTGTTCGCGAGCGTGTCCAGCTCCGCCTGATAAGCGCCCGCCCGGTTGAAAGCTTCCATCTGGCCGCGGATCTGACCCCCGTCGAGCCGGACAGTGCGCGTTCCATCGGTGAGGGTATAGGTTGCCGGATCGAACGTTTTCGGAATCGCGTAAGAGGCGAAATCGTCGGCGAGCGTGAATCCGTTCGTGAAGACGCTAACTGAGCCGTCGTCTTTGCGCTGAACATTGATGTCGACTAGTTTGGAGAGGTCCTCGATCGCGAGATTCCGCTGGTCGAAGAGGTCACCCGGAGTCTCGCCCTGAGCGACGCGTCGCTTGATCTCTTTGTTCAGCTCGTAAACCCGGGCTGAGAGGCGATCCACTTCCTGAAGAGACTCGCCGATCCCCGCTTGGAATTGGCTCCGCATCGTCATGAGGTCGCGGTAGGCCGTGCGAACCTTCGTGGCGAGGTTCTGACCTGCTTGTTGGACTCCCATGAGCGCGGCGGGCTGATTGGGGTTGCTCGCGAGGTCCGACCAGGCGTTGAAGAACTGAGTCAGTGCGGCGGAGACGCCGGCTCCAGTGGTCTCGTTAAAGATTGGCTCGATGTTGTTCAGCCCCGAAGAAAGAGCCTGAAAGCGCCCCTGATTTCCCGCCGTCTGAAACATTCGGTTGTCTAGGAATACGTCCCGGATCCGGTTCACGCCGGAGACGGTCACTCCCGTGCCGAGGGTTAGGGCGTGCATCCCGAAGAACGTGGTCGGATCGGTCTCATTGAACTCGATCGTTTGGCGCGAGAAGCCCCGCGTGTTCACGTTCGAGATGTTGTGGCCGGTCACGTCCAGTCCACGCTGGAACGCCCGGAGCGCCCGCGAGGCCAGTTCGATGCTGTGGAATGGGCTGGGCATGATTTCCTCTTAAGCGGCTCGATCCAAAAGCACGGCGCCGTGGCTGACCTTCTCGTAAGGGCCTTTGCCTTCGGAGGCGACCTTTGCGATAAGGGTCAACGTGCCGTTCACGTAGGTGAGTTCGTTCTCGATGAGGGCTCGATTCTTGGCCATCACGCCTTCGACATGGTTCGCGGCGACCTTCACCCGGTTGGCGATCGATTGGACTTGCTGCGCTTCGGCCTTCTCGAGGACCTGCACCAAGCTTCGAAGGTTGGGCTCGGTGCCCAGCTCTTCGGCCAGCGATTTCGCGCAGGTCGCAGCGTTTCCGTCGATCTCTTTCATGAGCTGCAGCAGGCCGTCGAGGTCTGGCTGGAGGCGCTCGATGCGCGCCACGTCGCGAAGGGTGAGCGCGGCGGTCTGCTCGTGGAGGACTCGAAGGAGCCTTTCCGAAGTGGACAGCCAGTCCCACCAGTAGGTTTGGAGTTGTTTGGTTTTCATGGGTCTCTCGTTACTTGTTCTTGGCTTCCGCCATAGCCCGGGCCCAAGCTGCTCGGATTGCGTGCGGCGCCATTTGGTCGTAGATCGTCTTGCCCACGCCGAGCGTGCCGCTCTTGGAAGCGCTCTCGGAGATGGCTTGATCGAAAAGGTCTTGATAGATCTCGGTTCCTGGGGAGCTGCCGAGCGACTCGTGTTTGACCGTCTTCCGCATGGCGGAGAGCAGGTCTTTCATGAAGATCGCTTCGAGGTCCTGAGTGGCCTTTTTGAGTTTGGCGGCGGCGGGCGCTCCCGCTGCTGCCACCGAGATGAGCTTGGAGATCTCAGGTCCGTTCATTACTGCACCTTGATCCTTGCCTTCAGGGCGCCCTGCTCTTGCAGCGCTTGAAGGATCGCGATGATGTCGGTCGGGCTCACTTTGAGCTTGTGGAAGATCTTGGCGAGGTCGGCAACGGTCGCCGAGGGGCCGATTAGGGCGACCTGTGCCGTCGTCTCCTGAGCGGTCACCTGGTTGTTTACGATTGGCACGGGGGGCGCGAGGGTGAATGGGTTCGGCATGGCCACATCGCGGAACTCCTCGATGGTCACATGGAGGCTGCCCTTGGCGATCATCGCCGGGCCGATCTTGACGTTGCCGCCGACCACGATGGTGCCGGTGCGCTCGTTGATGACGACCACAGCGGGGACGTCGGCGAACACCTTCGCCATCTCGATCTCGCTCATCGCTTGGACGGGGGAGAGTCCGGCGGGGAGGGTCAGCTCGATGGTTCCGGCGGTGAGAGGCCGAGGGTCGAACTGAGGGAATGCCTTGGCCAGCTTCTCGGCGATGCGGCTGGAAGTGGTGAGATCCGCCTCGTCTAGCTCCAAGTACATCTTGCCGTCGAATACCGTTTTGGTGGGGACCGAGTTCTCGACGATCGCGCCGCCGGGGATGCGGCCCACGTTCAAGTGGTTCTTTTGGACCGAGGTGCCGCCGGCGCTGGCATTGAATCCGCCGATGCTGATGGGGCCCTGAGCGACGGCGAACGCGATATCCCGGCTTGCCGCCGCATAGAGCGGCGCTTGGAGCAAGGTTCCTCCTTGAAGGCTCTTCGCATCGCCGATGGATTGGACGGTCGTGTCGATCAGGTTTCCCGGAGATGCGAACGGAGGAAGTTCGGCGGTAATTGCAACAACAGCCACGTTCTTGACCTTGAGTTGGGTGGCGTCGACGACCGTGCCCAGGTTCTTCATCGCGTTAGCGAGGAGGGTCTGGGTGAACGGCGTGTTTTTCGTGTCGCCCGTGCCTTCGAGGCCGACGACGAGGCCGTACCCGAGAAGCTGGTTGCCGCGGATGCCTCGAAAGCGAGCTATGTCTTTGATGCGGACTTCGACGCCCTTCTCTTCGGCTTGAGCCACTCCCTTCGAGATCGCCTGCTCTTCCTTTTGAATGGAGGCTTCCGGCTTTGCGGCGGGGGGTGTCGTCGTTCCCTGCGATTGCGCCCCCGGCGAGGCGATCAGAGCCAGCGCCGTCCAGGCGAGAAGATTCGGATTTCTTGTCGACTTCATCATGTTCGTTCCTTAGAAAAGCCAGTCCAGAAGGCGGGTGAGGATGCCTCGGCGGGTTCGGTCGCTTACCTGGCCTTTTCCATCCACCTTGATCTGGGCCTCGGCGATGTTCTCGCTGAGCACCGTGTTATCGGAGCGGATGTCGTCGCGCCGGATCACGCCGCAGAGCTTGAAAGTCTGGGTCTCCTTGTTCACCTGCACCGAGCGGGAGCCTTCGATCAGCATCGTTCCGTTCGGGAAGACCTTCTTCACGATCGCGGTCATTCGAGCCGTGAGCCTTCCTTGTTGAGAGGTCGCGCCGCTTCCTTCGTTCTTGGAGTCGGCTGCAGTCGCCAAGTTCGGGATGAGGCCGCCGATGATCGGCCCAAGCGCGCGGGTGATCGAGTTGTCGACCGTTTTTTCCGCTTTGGTGCTGGCCGAGAATGTCCCGGAGGACACTTCGCTAATGAGGATGGTGACAACGTCGCCTTCCAGCCTCGCGGTGCGGTCCACCAACGGGTTCACATAGGTTTTGGGCCAGAGCGAGCCGGGGTTTTGTTCGTCTACTTGGGCTGCGGCAATCGCGGAAATGCTTAGAGAAAAGGCAATTAAGAAAGTCTTCATAGTTTCACCTCCACCTTGCCGGGAGCGATAACCGTCCCCTGGTGGCTGGATGTGCCGGAACCTTGTCCGGCGTTGACGGTAACTTCAACCGACTGGCCGATCGCAGCGGAGGAGCGAACACGACCGGCGATCTCTATGACCACGCCGTTTGAAACGAAGCGGACCGTAACGCTGCTACCGGCTTGAACCGCGGGTTCGAGGATCGCTCCGCTCAAGCGCAACGTCCGTCCGATGATTCGCTTGCCGTCGACGCGGATGCCGAGCGTCACGGACGCGGAGCCGTTTGTAACAGAAACCATTTCCGTCCCGATCTCGAGCGTGCCGTTTGGAACGTGGAGGTCGGCGAGCTTATCGTCGCAGGTGAGGTCGCCGATAAGTCCAAGCTTGGCCTCCACCGCCGCCTTCGCCTTATCGATAAGCTGATCTCGCGTGACGGTCTGGCCCGCGCGCCGGATCTCGACGGTCGCTCCCATCGAGAGCTCGGCCTTTTCCAAGCCGATGTTAGTGAGCCGGGCGAGGATCCGCTCGCGAGAGTAGAGCATCGGCACGCCGTGAACCGGCGCGGTTCCGAGGTCAAGGACTTTAGCGAGCTCGGCGCCCTGCCCCTGAATCTCGGCTACCTCGCCGAGGGTGAATTTCGGGCCGCTAACGGTTGCGGTGGCGGGAAGTGAGATCCTCGTCTGAATGGCGTTAGGGCGTTGGGGCGTTGGGGCGTTGCCGATCGACGAATTTGAAATCTGAGATTTGAAATTTGAAATCGGCTTGGCGTCCGTCGTTCGTCGTACATTGTTCGTCGAAACGATCTTTCCAAACCCATCCTCGCTCGCAAATCCGAGCATCGCTCTATCTCTTGCCACGAAGAATGCGCCTTCCGTCGCGGAAAGGTCATTTGAAAAGCGAGCAAGGAGCAGTCTTGCGGCTCTCGACTCTCCTTTTGCCGAGCGAACGAATATCCAGCCGTCTTCGGAGATCCGAAAGCCGATCGCGTTTTGCGAGACCTGAATCGAAGGGAGGAAAGAAACGCCCGACTTCTCTTTCAGTTCTCCGTTGACGATCGCAAGCGCCGCAGATTTCGCATAAACTGCGCGTCCTTCGCGGACGAAGCGAAGGTATCCGTCGCCCTCGATTCGGACGTCGTTTGCAATCGCGGAAACCGCGAGAAACGCGAGAATCGCCCCAACACTAAACGCCTTAAGAGTCAACTTCATTTACCTCTTGAGCTGGTTCAAGATGCTGAGCATCTCGTCGGCGGTCATGATCGCTTTCGAGTTGATCTCGTAGGCGCGTTGGGCCATGATCATGCGGACCATCTCTTCGACGACCTGCACGTTCGAGCCCTCGAGGAACCCGGCTTGCAGCTTTCCTGCGCCCTCTTCGTTGGGGTTCACGATCTGGGCTTCGCCGCTCGCGCCGCCTGCCTCGTAGAGGTTCTGGCCGACGCGGGTTAGGCCGCTCGGATTCGCGAACATCGCCAGGGTGATCGTGCCGATCTCTTGCGGCTCGTTCTGGCCGGGAAG
>JADMIO010976134.1_pt1 | contig 48420 bp, 44 predicted proteins | sample 8958161 | NCBI WGS metagenome assembly JADMIO01 (sample SAMN16585339, study PRJNA669376) | soil metagenome | isolation source: Crop rotation soil | place: USA: Cullars Rotation, Alabama | collected 2011
GCGCACCGCCGAAGGCTACGTCGGTCTGATTTTCCGCCGCCCGCCGTTTCTAAAGATTCCCGAAGGCAAGAGTGGCATCAGTCAGGCACTCGGAACGTTCGTCGAAGATTGCGATCTCCTGGGCACTGGCTTCCCTGCCTACACCAAGAGCATCACGGCGGAAGCCGTCAGTGTTGGCCGGGCCGGTTCTCTCATTGATTGGGAAAGCGATACCGAAGCTCGTGCCTTCGTTACCATGTACAAGGCCGAGCAGATTCTTAATTGGCGCGTTGAGCGCGTAAATGGCCGCAGTGTCCCGACCCTGATCAGCCTCCACGAACGGGTTCAGCCCGGTGGACAAAATCAGGCTCTCACGAACCATCCTGGCAATCCCGATCCTTTTGCCAGCGCTCCGGTCGAGCAAATTCGTATTCTCAAACTCGTTCCCTCCAGTTTATTAGTATCGCGCGAAGCGCCTGACGAACTATCAACTACCAACTCTCAGCCATCAACATCCCACAGCTACGTCGTCGAAATCTGGCAGCCCAAAAAAAATCTTGAGAACAACAGCAAGATCGAGTGGCAGCTCGTCAGCAGCCGAACTCCCTCTCGTCTGGGCCGGCCTCTCTCCCTTATCCCTTTCGTCTTTCATGGACCAAATCACGGGCGCCCGGATATCGACAAAACCCCTCTCAACGACATCATCGCCGTCAATCTCGATCATTATCGGCTCGATGCCGATTATAAACATGGCCTGCACTTCACCGCTCTCCCAACGGCGTGGGTGAGCGGTTTCGACAAAACTTCCAACCTCAAAATCGGTTCCACCGCTGCTTGGGTCACCGAGTCCCCAGGCGCCTCCGCTGGTTTCCTCGAATTCACCGGCCAGGGTCTCACTTCGTTCGAGCGGGCCATGGACCGCGACGAGCGCCTCATGGCCGTGCTCGGCTCTCGTCTCTTGGAAAACCAGAAACGCGTCGGTGAAACCGCTCAGGCCATTGAACTCCGGCAGAGCGGCGAAAACAGCGTCCTCAGCAACATTGCGGCCAGTCTCAGCGAATCTCTCACCCAGGTCCTGCGCTGGGTTTACTGGTGGCACTCCACTGAAGATTCGCCCGATTCCATTACCGACAATCAGGCTCTCGTACGCCTGAACACCGATTTCAGCCTCAAAGGCATGACCAGTCAGGAACTTCAGGCCGTTGTCTCAGCCTGGCAATCCGGCGCCATCAGCCAAAGCACCATGTTCGAACTTTTCAGAAGGGGCGAGGTGTTACCAGACGGTCGTACAAACGAGGAAGAAACTCGCCTGATTGGCTCGCAGAATCCGTCTGTCCCTCATATCAACTCTCAACCAAAAACATCACTGAAAACACCGCCACCGCAAGCCATCATCACCGCCGCTTCATAAACGGTAGGGCGTCGCACTCCGTGCGCGCCGCTCTTCCCTTGGTGGGGCGATGTCCGCGTCGCCTCCTTACGGTTTTCCCTTCGTTCTTTGACAATTCAATTTGGTTGAGCCTGTCCGGGCCCGGCACTCCATTCCGCTGGAGTGCCGGGGTCCGAAGAAAGACACTTAGGCGGTGGCAACCGATTCCGCAACCTGGGCTGGCTTTTGCTCCAGGAAAATAGCTGTCCCGTCATTCAACCGCGACTTTGCCGGTTTCGCCCGGCGGGCCCGCGCGGCTGTCGGCTTTTGGCGATTGGTCCGGGCACTGCCTTTCGACCTGGACTTCTTCGCGGCGGCACTCGCCTCTCTGCGGGCGCGCTTGGCGGCCTTTTTGGCCTGCTTGAAAGCTTTCCGCGCTTGTTTGTGTTCGGCCTTCACCAGTTTCAAATGCTTCCGGGCGCTGTCTGCCAACCTTTGCAGGGTGGCTGCTTTTGCGATCAGATTCTCCGCGGCCTTGTGCCCGTTTTGCCCAGTGGTAAGGGGTTTTGTTTTCATAAACTGAAACCACACACGAATCGTCTGTCCGGGGCAACACTGCGATTGTTAAATGTTATTCACAACAAATTCACAACTGGCAATGTGGCAGACTTTTGGTTGCTCTGAGGTATTACAAATGTGTCATGCAGGATTCATAGATTTGTCATCGTGCTCTGCTGTAATCTGAATGGGCTGATAAACTAATTGGAAACAGCGGGAAAAGGCGTAACGATAAAAGTATGAAGCGCAATGGAACTCTGATTGCTGGCGTGGTGATTGTTTTCCTATCGGCGGCCTTGTTCGTGGCGGTTAAACATCAGGCGAAGCGGAAGGCGCAATTGCGGCTGGTCGAGTCTCAACAAGCTGAGGCTTCGGTGCCACCCCGAGAAATCACAACCCTGCGTGAAGAGCCGACGCCGTTAGTTGCTGTGCCCGCTGAGGGGACGAATGCTCTACTAAACATAACTGCGCAAACCGTGACGAACATGCCGCTGAATGTGACCACGCAAAACGTTGCGCAGGTCAAAAAGACCAAGGCAAAAAAGGTGATCCAGGACCCCTTGGCCCGGGACGCTTTGGCCCTGGTTGGTCTTGATCCGGATGCGGAAATGTATTGGTTCGGCGCGATCCACGATCAAACTCTTCCGAAATCCGAGCGTCAGGACCTGATTGATGATTTGAACGAGGAGGGGTTGCCAGACCCGAAACATCCCACGTTGGAGGACTTGCCCCTTATTTTTAGCCGCCTCGAGATTCTTGAAGACCTCGTTCCTTCCCTCACCGACGAATTTGACTGGAAGGAATCCTATAGTGATCTTTTGAACCTGGCGGACCTGGCGCTGGGCGGTGGCAAGCCGGTGCATTAGTTGGACGACTTGGTCGTCCACATCTTCTTGCGCTGTTGCTGTCGGAGCCTGATTAAAAAGTGCCAGGCGCTCATTCCTGGAATATGATCGGTCGTTTTCGACGCGTCGGTAATCCTGTGGGTAACAGAATTTGATTGGATGGGCGCCAGCGCGGGTAATATATCAAGTATTTTCATTCCGCCGCAACCTCGCGGTTGTTTGTGGCCAAAAGAGGGCGGCCAGGTCACAAAAATGAAACTAAATCCAAGGCTTCATCACGCCATCGCCGCCGGGCTGAGTTCCGCGCACCACTCTTCGATTCTGGTCCGCAGCAAGTCTCGCGCATCGCGCGCGCGGGCAAGCTTTTCCTCGTAACTGCCGCGCTGGAGTTGCGGGTCCGGGATGTCCCATTGGTGCCGTTTGGTTACGCCGGGGAAAATCGGGGCTCGTTGTGAACTTGTTTCGTCGTGAATGGTGACGACGTGGATAAAGCTTCGGCCAGAGCGGAACATGTCAAAGATCGTCCTGGTTTTATGGCCCGAAATATCCACGCCGATTTCCTGCATCACTTCAATCGTCACCGGGTGCAGGATTCCAGGGTCCAGTCCCGCGCTGTAAGCTTCGAAGCCTTCCTCACAGACGAGATTAAAAAACGCCTCCGCCATTTGGCTGCGTGCCGAGTTGCGCACGCCAATGAAAAGGACTTTTTTCTTCATGACACCGTATGGTCCCCCGGCAAGGTAACGACTGGCAACGGTTCAATTGTTAAATGTTGTTCACACCGCAATGTGAATAACTTCACGATGCCCTTGTCACGATATCGTAACCCTGTAGACGTTTCGGCGTAGTACCGGTTTTGCAACCTGAGGCGAGCGTGATTCCTAACACGCGAACGCCCGCCAAAACGCGCTAAGCCATGGGGGAACCGCAATGGTTCCCCCCTTTTTCTTTTTCACGCCTTGGCCGGCACCCGTGGGCCTTGCACTGTCGTCACATATCTTTTGCCATTCCGTCACCGAAACCGAACAAACAGACTCCATACTATGCGCCATGAACCCGCGCGTTTTGCTGGTGGATGATGAGCCTGACTTTGTTGAATTGCTTCAGTTCAATCTGGTGCGGCGCGGTTTCGAAGTGATCACAGCCCAAAATGGGATGCAGGCATTCAAGGTCGCACGGCATGAGTCTCCCGATGTCATTGTGCTGGATCTGATGCTGCCCGATCTGGATGGGTTTTCGGTTTGCGAGATTCTTGGCGCTCAACTTTCGACTCGCGACATCCCGGTCATCATCCTCAGCGCGCTGGATGGAAAGCTGAATCGGCAGCGGGGTGAAAAATTGCAGGTTTCCGCTTACTGTCGCAAAGGGACTGACGTGGATACCCTGGAGACATTTATTCGCGCTGCTCTGACGCAGCCGCCAAAGCGGTTGCGGCCGGGTTGGGCTGACGATCCTCCAGAAGACTAGGTTTGGGTCGCAGCGAATGCCCTTCTGAAATACATGGCATCCTCCTCCGATCTTCCGCCAGCATGATTGGTTTCAGTCGGATCGCCGGCAAGGGAATGTCGTGCAGGCCCGGAAAGGCTTTCACCGAAATAATTATGTGTAAGTGAGAAAGTTCTTGGCAGGCGATGGTAATGGAATTACAAGAGCAATGCTCTTTGAAAACGGTGAACGCGAGTTCATCTTAATCGCAATCAAATGTCAGGGAATCCGGTGAGAATCCGGAGCGGTTGCGCCACTGTAACAGGTTACAAACTCCTACAAGCCACTGAGTTGGTCTCTCGATGAACAGCCGGGAAGGCGGGAGCGAGGTTAAAGCCTGAAGTCAGGATACCGGTTTGAATGCGCTCGTCGTGGTCTCGCTCCGCGAGGCCGACTTCTCCGCAAAGAGAAGGATGAGGCCAGCCTGGAGCGCGTGTGCGACCCAGGATTTCCTGAATTGCCTTCATTCTCCGATTTTGCGGGGTGTGAGGGTTTTTATTTTGTAGCGGCGGCGCGAAGACGCGCTGCCGCCCGACCGCGCTGGCTTGTCGTTGCCCGCCGCTACGCCTTCATTCCCCGCTCTGGTCTCTCAACAGAAAAACCGTCCACTCAAATGATCAGCGGACAAAATTGAAAGATCAGCTATGAGACCGGAATGCAATCCGGAGCGCTGCCCGCTTTGCGAGGAGCCGAACCACTGTCAGCTCTGCAGTGCGGATGCCTACAAAGGCTCGTGCTGGTGCACGCAGGTAAAGATCCCGGATGAATTGCTGGCGCGGGTACCTCCTGAAGCGCGGAAGCGCGCCTGCATTTGCCAGCGATGCGTTGCGGCGTTCTGGCGCGAATGCGCAGGAAGTCGGCCTGAGGCTGTCCAGGCTGGCGATTTTTATTTTAACGAGAAGGGGCTAATGGTGTTCAACGCGGAATACCATTTGCGGCGTGGTTATTGTTGTGGCAGCGGCTGCCGACATTGTCCGTATCCAAAAGGAAACCAAGGCGTCACATCCTTGATTAGTGGCGATGATGCAAGACAAGAAATGACGTGACGAAGTTGCCATCAGCGTCTCCAATGCTCTGGTGCAAGGCTCAATAAAAGCGTTCGTTGCGCTGGCGACACTGATGTTGGCAGGGTGCGCAGGAAACTGCGCAACATCGCCTTCTATTGGCAAACAGCCACCCGGCGAATTCCACCGCCTGGAAGGAGCGGGCATCGAAAATTTTTATGTTCTCAGTGACAGGGTTTACTCAGGGTCCTCGCCCGAGGGAGAAGAAGGCTTCGCCACGCTACAAAAGCTTGGAATAAAGACGATCATCAGTGTGGACGGTAAGGCTCCCCAGGCGGATATGGCCGCGAAATATGGCATGCGGTACGTCCATATTCCGGTGGGTTACGATGGGATCGCGCCTTCCAATTCGCTCATGATAGCAAAAGCGGCACAGAGCCTGCCCGGCCCTATCTTTGTACACTGCCATCATGGTTTGCACCGGGGCCCCACGGCGGCGGCGATTGTCTGCGAAAGCCTGGATGGATGGACACCGGAGGAATCGGAAGCGTGGTTGCACGCGGCGGGGACGGCGACCAACTACCCCGGACTCTACCGCACAGTCCGAGAATTCAAGCTGCCTACCGAAAGTGAACTGCGTCAGGTGCCGAACAGGTTTACATCCCACGCGCGGACTCCCGGGATTGTTCAGACCATGGTGCAGATTGATGAACATTTCGACATCTTAAAGGCGTTTCAAAAGGCGGGATTCAAGCCGCTGCCAGCCCACCCGGATGCTACGCCGGCCAACGAATCGTTAATCCTGTTTGAGTTGTTTCGCGAAGCGCATCGGACAAAACAAGGAAGCGAACGGGGCGAGAAGTTTCAGGCTGAACTCGCAAACGCCGAAACAGCCACCAGCGAACTCCATTCTCGCCTCAAGGAAACCGAAGCAAACTCCACAGCCGATTTTCGGCCAGTCGACACCGCGTTCCAGAAAGTGGAGAAGAAATGCGCCTCCTGCCACAAGGCGTATAGGAATTAAATGGATAATAGATTATGCTTACGAGCCTTGGGTGACGCCTTCGACAAAAGCGCTGACGCAAATTCATTACCATCCGGTGGAACCAATCCAGGCGCGATTTGCGCTGACGGCGCGATTTTGATCCCGTGAAGTTTGGAGGACTTAAACTCTGTTTTCTGATGTCCGTGTGCGCGCACGGGTTGGTGTTTGCGGCCATCACCCACATCCGAAATGGTCGCGAAGCGGCAACGCTGCCCGAAGAAAATGATGGAGTGACGCTGACTCTCGTCGCTGCTTCGATGGCAGCCCCGACAACTCCAACCGAACCTGAAGCGGTCAAGGCAGAGCCGGCAGTGGCAATCCCTCCCTCCGTTCCGCCGGTGATAGAATCGATCACTCAGCCACCCGAACCCATCGCAGTGAAGCCGCCGGAGACGATAATCACACCGGAGCCCCCGCCGCAAAGGGTGATAGTGCCGGAAGTAACACCTGTGGTTCCATCGACCGCCCCGGCACCTCCAGTGGTTTCCCGTCCGGTGAGAATTGAAATAGCGAAACCTGGTGACGGCAGTTCGGCGGAGCCGGGTGCAGATGCGACGACCATACGAGCAACGATTGGAACCAGAGCGCACCCGGCCTATCGGAAAAATCCCGAACCGGCTTATCCTTTGAGCGCTCGCAGGCGAGGACAGGAAGGCACGGTTTTGCTAAGCGTCAGAGTCAGTGCCGATGGGCGGGCTATGCGTGTTGCGATAAAACAGAGTTCCGGTTTTTCGGTGTTGGATGAAGCCGCGAGACAAGCGGTAAAGAGCTGGGAGTTTGAAGCGGCCCGCGTCAATTCAATGCATATTGAATCGGACATTGAGGTGCCAGTGCGGTTTCGATTGAGTGAATAGCCGCTGAAAGTTCGAGGCGCTTGACTTTGTTTGGGACGTCAATAGTTTTGGCACCGCACCAAAATGAAAACCAGGAGCAATTTTTCTACCCACATCCTTGCCCTCGCGACAGTGTTAGTGACGCTGACTTACCGGAGCGAGGCACAAACCACCAATAAAACGGAGTCATCCGATCCCGTGCGGCTGCCGCCGGTATCGGTCGTTGGGCAAAAACCAAGCCTGCATGATGTTGCTTCCGAATCGGAGCTGGTTGGACCGGCAAATCAACCGGAATGGACGACACGGCGGGCATTTTCAGAAACAGACATTTACGTGATTCCGAAGGGGGAAATCGAGTTCAACCAGTTTTACATTTCATCGCATCCGCGACACGGGAAGCCGGAGAACATATTTGAATCGGAATTTGCTTTTGGGTTGCCCTGGCGAACGCAGATCGATGTGGAATTGAATTATCGGATCGACGGCGGCCGGGGGAGTTACGATTCGACACGGATTGAGGTTCCGCACGCACTGGCAGACTGGGGCAAGCTTCCCCTGAATCCAGCAGTTGTTGCCGGGTGGCGATTCAATGAGGGAACGGATGACACGTATTTTCTCCGACTGCTGCTGGCGCAGGAGTTCAGCGAACGACTGCACTTCGGCGGCAATTTTGGCTGGGAGCGGCAAATTCGCGGCGAGCTGGAAACAGAATACGAACTGAACCTGGCGCTCAGTTATGTGGTGATCGATAAAAAGCTGACGATCGGCGCGGAGTTTCTCGCGGAGTACGAAACCGAGCGCGAAGGGGACCATGCGACGACGGTGATGGCAGGCCCATCGTTCCTATTTAAGCCAACGCGGGATACGCATGTGGGACTCGTCGCTCTAGCCGGATTAACGCACGAGTCACCCATGGTGGAAATCTTTCTCATTTTCGGAATTGATTTCGAGCCGTTTAACTGGAGTTGGCTGCGAGGCGGCTCCAAAGGTGAGGACATGCAGCCAGTCAGAAGGTCGCACTAAGGCAAAAACCAATACCTACTGACTGAACCACAGATTCGTTGGATTCTGCCCCGTGTAAAATTGCTTGAGAGACATTGAGCCGGCGTGACCGTCCTTGAAGCCCAAATTTAATCGCAACTGCAATCAACGCAGGCAGCCGTGCTGCAGTCGCGACAGAATTGTTCGAGGCGGTCGCGCATTTGCCGACGAGCCCGGTGGAGGCGGACAGTGAGGTTATTAACGGTCACTCCGAGTGCAGCCGCGGCTTCTTTGATGGATTCCCCGCCAAGGTCAACCCGCTCGAGCAGCTGGCGATATTGCTCAGGGAGGTCGGGCAAAAGCCGCTTAATGCACTGACAAATTGCACGGTCAGCTTCGGGTGTGACGGTGGTTGGCAGTTCAGCGCGAAAATTTTCGAGCGCGCGCTTGCGAGCATCGGTTCGCCGATAGAGGTCGATAATGGAGCGTCTTAAGATTCTATAGAACCAGGCGACCACGTCTTCATTGGTTGAAGGTTTTTTTCCGGCCTGCAGCGCCTTGAGAAGGCTTTCCTGGACAATATCTTCGGCGAGTTGAGGATCGCCGACGCGTTTGCGAGCAAAAGCAACGAAAGTCCCCAGGTTTTTCAAGATCGGTTCCTGAAGCTGATCCATGACGCGAAGATAGGGCCTGAAATGCGGGGGGGCAACTTAACGTATTATGAACTTTTAGTGTAATGATTGGATAGGTGTTGCGTTAGCAACTGTGAAATGGCTCGAAGCCGGTTTGAAAGTCAAAGCGGCAACGCCATAGAAAGAATAAACATGAAAACGAATAAAAAGGAATCCGCGACAAAAACGAAGACTGCAAAAGTGACGGGGAAAATCCGCGCCGGCGCGAGCTGCAACTGTGGCTCAGGATGCAATTGCGGCCCATGTAATTGCGGTTGTTGAGCGACTAACGAAAGCTCAATCCGATGCCGCCTGGGGGCGGGGACACGAAGTGGCCTTCAGGCGGCTGAGAAAAACGGCGACGAGGACGTCGCCTCTCCGTTAAGTCTGATCAGCGTTTGGCGGTAAGTTTCATGTGGCATTTGGGGCAGTCACCCGGTTTGTCCTGAACGATTTCCGGATGCATTTCACAGGTGTATTTTTGACTTTCGGCAGTGGTCGTTTCGCTTTTCTTGCAGCCGGTGATTACCAGGGAGGCCATGGCGACAATTGCAGCGGCCAGCACAAGAATCGTATTACGTTTGATTTTGTTCATATTATGGTTGGGTTACTGATGGTTGTTGAATTTGGAAGGGCACGCGGGAGATGTCGCTGACGCCAAAGGACGTAAATTACGGGATAGAGGAGGAGTTCGAGAATTCCGGAGGTGATGACGCCGCCGATCATGGGCGCGGCGATGCGTTTCATGACGTCGGCCCCGGTTTGATTGGTGGGCGACCACATGATGGGAAGCAGGCCGAACAGGATCGCGCAGATGGTCATGATTTTGGGTCGGATGCGGTGAACCGCTCCTTCGATGACGGCAGCTTGCAGATCGGACATCGAATTCATGCGGCCGGCATGGCGGAATTTGTCCCAGGCCTGATCGAGGTATAGGAGCATGACGACACCGGTTTCGGCATCGAGGCCCGCCAGGGCGATCAGGCCGACCCAAACGGCCGGGCTCATGTTGTAACCCAGGAGGTAAAGGAACCAGAACGCGCCCACGAGCGAGAAAGGAACAGCCAAAAGAACGATGCAGGTTTTCACCACCGATCGGGTGTTCAGGTAGATGAGGACAAAGATGATGACGAGGGTGAACGGAAAGAGGACCAAAAGCCGTTGGTTCGCGCTTTTCAGGTATTCGAACTGGCCTGCCCATTGCAAATAATAGCCGGGAGGGAACTGGACGGATTCACCAATTCGCTTTGACGCCGCTTTGACATACCCCTCGATGTCCTCGGTGGTGATGTCCACGAAAACGAAGCCGACGAGCTGTCCATTTTCGTTGCGGATAGAGGGCGGGCCGGTTTTGTACTCGATGTCCGCTAACATGCCCAGTGGAAGCTGTGCCGGCGTGTTGGCGTTTGGGGGTGTCGGTGAGCCGGAGAGACGGGGTGACGGTGTGGAGCTGTTTGGGGGTGTGGGAGAGTCGGGGCTCATGGGTAGCGGAACGAGAACGCGTTTGAGGGCATCCAAATCTTCGCGAAAGTCGCGCGCGTAACGAACGCTGATGGGGTAGCGTTCGCGGCCTTCGATCGTGGTGGCGATGGTCTTTCCGCCGATAGCGGTTTCAATCACGTCGTTCACATCGCCCACGGTGAGGCCGTACCGGGCAGCGGCTTCACGATTCACTTTGAAATCGAGGAAATAGCCGACCGTGGTCCGTTCGGCAAAGACGCTGCGAGTGTTGGGAAAATCTGTGAGAGCAGCCTCAATCTTGACACCAAGGTCCTGAATGGTGGCCAGGTCGGGGCCGAAAACTTTGATCCCCAGTTTGGTGCGGAAGCCGGTTGTCAGCATTTCGGTCCGGGTCTGGATGGGCATCCAGAAGATATTGGCCATGCCGGGGATTTTGATTTTGTCATTCATTTCGGCGACCAGTTTTTCCCAGGTCATACCGGCCCGCCATTCTTTGGCGGGTTTGAGTTTGACGACGGTTTCGAACATTGAGAGGGGGGCGGGATCGGTGGGAGTTTCGGCCTGGCCAGCCTTGCCAAAAACGGATTCGACCTCAGGAAATTCACGCAGGATCCGGTCCTGAATTTGCAGAATCTTCGTGGCTTCGCTGATGGACATACCCGGGACAGCCGTGGGCATGAAAAGAAGGTCGCCCTCGTTGAGCGGTGGCATGAATTCGGCGCCGAGCCGTCCGAACGGAAAAACGGTCGCGGCTATGACGAGGAGAGCCACGATGAGTGTGAGCCAGCGGAAGCGAAGGACAAAGTGAACGAACGGCTGATAAATCCAGATCAGGAGCCGATTGATCGGATTTTTTGTTTCGGGCGTGATTTTGCCGCGAATGAAAATAATCATCAGGACTGGAACAAGGGTGACGCCGAGGAGCGCGGCAAAAAACATCGAGAAGGTTTTGGTGAAGGCGAGCGGCTTGAAGAGCCGGCCTTGCTGCGCGGTCAGCGAAAACACCGGGATGAAGCTCACGGTGATAACCAGCAGGGCAAAGAAAAGGGGACGGCCAACACTTTTGGCGGCGGAGATGATGACTTCGACGCGCTCGGCGTTGGTGGGGTCCCGGCCTTTTTCCTCGCGGAAATGTTCGAGAAATTTGTGCGCGTTCTCGACCATGATGATGGCGGAGTCCACCATAGCGCCAATCGCGATCGCAATACCGCCCAGGGACATGATGTTGGAGGTGAGCTGCATCTGAAACATGGGTAGAAACGAAAGCAGGATCGCAATCGGCAGCGTAATAATGGCCACCAAAGCGGAGCGCACGTGCCAAAGGAACAGGAGGCAGACCAGCGCCACGACAATGCTCTCCTCGATCAATTTTTCGCGCAACGTGCCGATCGAGCGTTTGATGAGCTGGCTGCGGTCGTAAGTGGTGACCACCTCCACTCCCTCCGGCAGCGAAGCTTTTATTTCCTCCAGCTTCTTTTTGATGCCGTCAATGACGCGCAAGGCATTTTCGCCGTAGCGCATGACGACAATTCCACCAACGACTTCGCCTTCGCCATTGAGTTCGGCGACACCCCGGCGCAGGTCGGGTCCGAGATGGACAGTCCCGACATTTTTTACGTAAACCGGCGTTCCTTTGTCGGACCTGAGCGGTACATTCTCGATATCTGCGATGCTTTTGATGTAGCCGCGACCGCGCACGTAATATTCGGTGGAGGCGACCTCGAAGATTTTTCCACCGACGTCGCCATTGGAGGCGCGAATTTTGTTTGCGACGTCGCTGAGAGGAATGCCATAGGCGAGGAGTTTGTTGGGATCCAGATCGACCTGGTACTGTTTGACGAAGCCACCCACGGGAGCAACTTCGGCCACGCCTTTGACTGATTCCAAGGCGTAACGGAGATGCCAATCCTGGAAGGAGCGTAGTTCGGCGAGATCGTGTTTGCCGGTTTTGTCAACGAGCGCGTACTCAAAAACCCAGCCCACGCCGGTCGCGTCTGGTCCAATAACCGGATTGACGCCCTCGGGCAACATGCCGCGGACCGAGTTGAGATATTCGATGACGCGTGAGCGCGCCCAGTAGATGTCGGTGCCATCCTCGAAAATGACGTAAACAAACGATTTGCCGAACATGGACTCACCGCGGACAAATTTGACTTTGGAGGCGGCAATGAATCGGGTGGAGATCGGATAAGTGATTTGGTCCTCGACCAGGTCGGGCGAACGGCCTTCCCAATCCGTGTAAACAATTACCTGGACGTCGCTGAGATCGGGGATGGCGTCGAGTGGAGTTTTAGTAAGGGCCCAGATGGCACCGGCAATGCCGAAGAGCGTGAGGATCAGGACCAAGAAAATATTGCGAGCACTGGACTCGATGATTCTTTCAATGAGAAAAGGACGCTTCGCACCCACAGTGGTCGAATCCGGCAATTTTGTAGCGTCAATGTCCGGCATAATCACCATGCTTTGATGGCACCCTGGACTTTGGCTTCGGCGTCGATAAGAAAGTTCGCGCTCGCCACCACACGTTCGTTTTCCTTCGCGCCCGATTTGAGCTCGAAATAATCGCCATACTTGCGACCCAACTCGACAAACCGCGGCTCCAGTTTGCCTTCGCCTTTGTCTATAAAAACCAGCGAGCGCCGGCCGGTCGGCAGGACCGCCGACACCGGCACGGTGAGGCCCTCGCCTCGATCGATCTTCAACTCCACATCCACATACATATCCGGATGCAGTTTGAGGTCCGGGTTTGGGACATCGATGCGAACCCGGCTGGTGCGCGAGATTTCGTTAACAAAGGGATCGAGCAATGAAATCGTGCCCGTAAACGAGTGGTCGGGATCGCCCGGCATCGAAATGGTGACGGATAGGCCCTTCTTCAGAAGTGGCAATTCGTCTTCATAGAACTGCGCCCAAACCCACATCGTGGAAAGATCCACGATGTCCACCAGATGCTCGCCGGCGGAAACGCGACGACCCTGGTCAACAGCCAGATCCTGGACGATCCCCTTGAACGGTGAGCGCAGGGTCAGCGTTTCCTGCGGCTGTCGGGTCTTTTCCAGCTCGGCAATCTGGTCGTCGCCGATATTCCACAACCGCAACCGCTGTTTGGCCGATTCGACCAGTCGTCGGACACTATCCTGAAGGGACTTTTCACTACTAGACGGCAGTTGATCGCGTTGCTTGAGGACATCAATGAATTCATTTTGCGTCGTGAGCAGGTCGGGACTGAAAATAGTGAACAAAGGAGCATTTTCTTCAACCGCTTCGCCGCGTGAAAACACAAACAGCTTTTGAACGTAACCCTCGACTCGAGCGACATAGTCCCAGTGCTGTTGTTTGTTGTACGAAACCGTTCCCACGGTGCGAACCGTCAGCGTGAGCGCCCGCTTTTCCACCTTTCCGTACTTCACTCCGATCAATTGCTGGCGTGGCACTGGCACCACAAATTCCGTGGGCTGATCTGCACGGTTGGTGTCGGTTTCCATCCCTGACGTTTGGTTACTGTGACCAGAGTGATCATGAACAGGAGTGACCGAGGCTCCCTTCTTCATCACTGGAACCAGGTCCATTGAACAAATCGGGCACTTGGCTTTTGGGTCCTGGGATTTCACGGAGGGATGCATGGTGCACGTGTAGTAATCCACATCGGCCGGCTTGGCGTGGTCTCCACCTCGCTTGCACGAAATTGTCAGCAGGCCTGCGAGCAGGACGGGGATCAGCAGGGCGAAAAGGTGCTTTGAATATTTCATAAGACGGTTATTTGGATTTAACTTCCGGCGGTAGAGCATCCAGCATTTGCAGGGCTTCCAGGTTTCCAAGCCCGCAGCAGAGAACCAGCTCAGACATCCATTCATATTGTTCGGCCAGAGCACGGACATACATCAAACGGCCGTCGAGCAGCATTCGGCGGGCATCGAGCAGATCGCGAAAGGAATTGCGATTGGCTTCCCAGCCGATCCGCGCGCTTTCCAATGCCGTTTCACTGCGTGGAATAATTTCGTCCCGATAGAGCAGGGCCTGGCGGCGAGCGGTATCAATTTTCACCGTCAAATGATGAACGTCGTCGCGCACCGAAAGTTCGTAATCGGCAAGATCGAATTCAGCAGCGTGGAGTTTGGCTTCGTCCCGCTTGATTTCGCTGCGGTACTTTCCCCCGTTCAGCCACGGGAGATTCATGCTGAAAACCACTGCGCCCTGGCGAAAGCTTCCGTTGCCACTGTAATTGCGTCCTTCGAGGCCCACGTTCACATCCGGTAATCGGGAGCGCCGGGTTAAACCGACAGTTGCCTCCGCCTGAGCTATTTCCCGGCGCATAACTTTGATCTTCGGTTCGTATTTGAGAGCGAAGTTCAACAGTTTCTCGTTATAAGGGACGGGGCCGGCCAAAGGAGGAAGGGTCAGCGTGGGCCAATGGGAGTGCAGATCGCGATTGAGGAACCGATTCAGCGAAACCCGTTCGTGAGTGAGTTGGCTGCGCTCCGTTTCAAGCTGTGTGAGACGTCGGGCCAGATCATTTTGGACCAGAGAAAGTTCAACGAGGCTTGCCTGGCCGGCGCCATATTTTCTTTCCGCCGCCTGAGACAATGTTTGCAGCCAGGCCACGTCCTGGCCGGAAAGCACGATCGTTTCATCCGCCAGGGCGGTGCGAAAAAGCGCCTTTGCCAAATCGCGCTTGAGCATTTGAAGTTTAAATTCGGCTTGGGCCGTTTGAGTTTCTAAATCGGCGCGGGCGGCGAGTCGCTCAAACTTTGGCTTCCCGAATAGGGGAAGTTTCTGTTCGACGCCGTAAATGAGGTCGCCATCGCTCGCGCGAAAATCCTCGCGCGCCGCCATTCCCCCAGCGCGGACCATAGGATCCTGCCACGTGGGAATGGCGTTGAGCCCGGCGCCCGCGGCATTGGTCCGGGCGGCGGCCGCCAGCAGCGCCGGGTTTTTCAGCGCCATTTCATCAGCCAATTCGCGCAGCAGCGCGGGTGTGACAAGGACCGTGTTGGTGGCCTGAATGTCCGCGCGCTCCGGGACTTTTTGCTCCGCGAAAGCCGCGGTAATCGAAATAATAGTTAAGCAGATAAAAAGTTTCATAACTCAAAAAAAACTGGAATCAGGGCAGGAAGGAACGTGTACGCAGTGTGCCTGCACGCACACACTACGGGCGTGAGAAGGGGAAAATCAGATCAGCAGGGAGCAATCCCGCTGGAAAATTGGAAGCAAATCTGCGCGGGAAACTGTTGAGCCAGGCGCCGAAATCCTGGCTGTCCAGGACGGCTCAACTTTCGGCGCGGGAGCAACGAAAAGCAGGATCGCCTGCCATTGACGGACACTTCTGGCCGGAGCCTGGGCCGGTGTGTAAGGCGAATGATTGGCGGTGGATGGAGTGCAACAAAGGGGAGTGACACAATCGTTCTGGACGGGCTGGCAACACGCGCAATCCGGTCTGGAGCCTGAAGCGATCAAAGACGCGGTCACGGGGAAACTCGCTGCCGCGCAAAAAATCAGTGCGAGCAGAGCAGACAGGCCTTTATTGAGTGGCGCGGTCATGTTGTTTTCTGTCGACCGCACTGTAACAGACTTCCGTGGAAACGCAATGGCATCGCGCCTGGCGCGTCAAACAATCACAGCGGGAGCTTCCCGTGTCGGTTTAAGATTCTGGCCCTGCGGGAAGTTCTCCCATCTTTCGCGCCTGCCGGCCATACACCCATTCAAATACGGGTGAGGCCATGAGCGTCGTCACGATCGCCATCATTACCATGATGGAAAAAAGCGCCGGCTGGATGATGCCCTTCTGCAACCCGATATTCAGAATTATCAGTTCCATCAGGCCGCGCGCGTTCATCAGCGTTCCCACCGCGAGGGCAATTCGATTGTCTTCCCCGCTCAAACGCGCCGCCGCCCAGCACGCCACGCCTTTGCCGATGCAGGCCGCGAGCAACACAGCGAGGGAGAGCAACAGCATGCGCCAGTCATTTACCATATCGAGGCGTGTGTTGAGCCCGGAATAGGTGAAAAACATCGGCAGAAGGAAAATGACGCAGAACGGCTCGAGCGATTTCTTTAGCTCCCGCGCGAACGCTCCACGAGGCATCGCCACTCCCAGCACAAAACCGCCAAAGACTGCGTGGATGCCGATGGCGTCCGTTGTCCAGGCACAGAACATCAACAACATCAATACCAGCGCCAGCAGAGCAGGGGGAACCTGGCCCGATATTTCAGCCGCGGTGCCAAGTCGCGCCAGAAGTTTGCGGCCAATCGTGAACATGACCGCAGCGTAAATAATGCCCCCAGCAATGGCCTTGACCGCCACCATGGTTCCCCCGCCAAACCCAGCCAGGACAACCGCCAGCACGCACCACGCCGTCGCATCGTCGATCGCGCCCGCCGCCAGCGCCAGCGCGCCCAGCGAGGTCCCGGTTAGCCCGCGCTCAAAGATAATACGCGCGAGCATTGGGAACGCGGTAATCGACATCGCCGCCCCGAGAAAAAGAATCGCCTGGAAATCACTGGCCTTCTCGGAAAAAAGGCCGGGCATTTTGATGAAAGCCAGGGCCAAACCAGAACCCAGGACGAAAGGCACCACCATGCCGGAAATCGAAACCGCCGCCGCGCTGCGGATCCGCCGACGAAACAAGTCGGTATCAAATTCGGCGCCGACCAGGAACATATACAGTCCAACTCCCAGTTGAGCGCCGACATACAGAACCTTAAGAGAATCCTTTGGAAAAATGATTTGCTGCAGGCCAGGCAACCAGAGACCGAACAAGGAAGGACCCATCAAAACGCCGGCGACCATTTCGCCGACCACCTGGGGTTGGCCCAGCTTGCGAGCGGCCAGGCCGGCGATACGGCAAACGGCGAGGATGAAAAACATCTGGAGAAAGAAAGCGACAGAAAGCTGTGGTCCCGTCATAGTACGTATACGTATGATCTTGAGACCCAGACTCTCTTCCTCCCCTCCCCTTCGCAAGCTCAAACCGAAAAGCGTCGAAAGAATCGCCCTCCCGCCATCGGTCCGTTTATTGGCCCTGGCCACGATGGCGCGGGAAAACAGGCAACGACAATCTGGGAGACCAGATTCGACAGTACGCAAAAAGCCGCGCCCCCTGGTTCACAGAGGGCGCGGCCGCGAAATCAACGATTGCCCCTAGGGACTTTTTACGCGGAAGAATAACGGACCAGTGGCGGTCGAAATCGGGGCGGATGGATTTTGTGTTCCTACATCGGTCCAGGATTGAACGCCGCTCAGGGAACTGGTTTTTTGAAGAATGAACCCCGGTCCATTCGTCCAGGAAACGATGACATTATTGCCATTCCGCGTGATGGTTAGCACCGGAGGAAGCGTACCCGGAGGCGCGAGCGGAGTCTGGAAATCTACATACACAAAATAAAATTCCGCGTCACGCAGGGTGACCACTCCTTCGCCGCCGCCGGTCATGTCAACATAGCGGGATTCGACGATGAACGCGTTAGACGGAGTATTGGTGCCGCCGTATTCGTAGGACAGGAAGCTCGTATCCACGACATTGGTAAAGCCGCTGGGCTGATTCGCGAGATAGCCTGAGTTTTGCAACAACAGGACGCCATTCGTGCCCGTTTTTCCTGGAATGGTCACGGCGTAGCGGCCAGTCGAGAGGCGCGAGACGGTGAAGGTGCCCGCACCTTTGATGGTCGTTCCATTCGTCCGAATATGTCCGCCAATAAGATTGTCGGCGGTGAAGGGCACATAAAGATACGAGAAGTTTGCGCCGGCATCCGAGCCGGAGCCGGTCGCATACACTGTGGGATCGGCTTTGCTGGTTTCGATGTCACGGACGGCGACATACCAACCCGATCCATCTGGCAGAGCGGCATTGTTGGCAGAGGGACCCCGGATACCGTCCGCTTCCTGATTGCCGACGGTGAAGAGCATCCCGTTTGTCGTCGAATTGACTCCGGCAGGGTTGACGATGGCCAAACCGCTATAGGTTCCTCCACCGAGATCCACCCAGGTCAGCAGGCCCATCGGATTATTATACTGGCCTTGGTTACTGCCGATCGGCTGGCCAACAAGCGCGTTGCCGCTGTTCAGACCCCAGCCATCCCCGCGTGCCCAGTGGGTCGATCCGCCGGCATCTGGTGCCTGGAAATATCCTGCCTGCCAGCCTTGGTCGTACGGAAACCACGCCACCGAGATCGGCATGGCGCAACGTTGCAGCGAGCCGGAACCTGGACCGCCGCTGCCCACCGCACCGGTGACGAGCTTCGTGGTGCGCGTATAAAATTGCCCGCCGTGGAAATGACCTCCAACCATATCATAACCCCGGCCGGTGGCCACGTCGTCCAACTGCACGTAGGTAGCAGCATAAAAATAGGGAGATTGATCGTTCCAGGCTTGCCCGTTCTTATGAACCGTGCTGATAACAAAACCATAATTCGGCGAGGGCGCCCATGATTGCGAACCGGGCACGGTGATATCTCCTGAAGCGAAACGCTCGCGCGCGGGATTCGAGTAAGGCCCAAGGTTTTTTGCCGCCGCCACTGGATCACGCGGGTTAAGCAGGAAGTCAAAGGCGCCTGCCTGGTACCGCGTCAAAGCAAAACCTCCCGGGGTCTGACCGCTGATGTTGGCGATGATGTCCCGGTGAACCGTGCCAAACCCGCCGTTGTTCCAGATAATTTGTTGGGGCGCGGCTTGATTCGATTGCGCAATGTCCGGCGGGTAGCCCAGGCCATCAGCGGAAACGCTCGCGTCAAAATTTGCGGCGAGCACCTTCGTGTTGGGGAATGCTCCCGGACGATTTGTGGCCGGCACGGGAACACCAGCGGCTGACGGATTGCTTGGCGGCGTAGGCGTCGGGCCATAGCTCGCGTACGTCGAAGTTACTTTGTTAACGGGGTCAGCAATGTTGTTATTGTGCGCGACGGTGGACAGGCCGACGTAGCAAGTCTTAGGGAAATTGGTTCCCGCGTGAACGACGGTCATAAGCTGCCAGCCGTTGGTACTGCCGGGATTTGATTCCTTGCCCGGTGGAAAATCGGTGGTGTTGGTCGTGGAAAAGTAGCTCATCAACTTTTCACCCTGGCGCTGAATGCGTAACCAGACATCAGGATACGTGGCATAACCATTGGCGGTGGCATCTCCTCCATATTGCTGCATCCGGCCAGGAACATCATCCGTCGCGAGATCAGAACGCATGCGACCAATGCTCTCGATCTGTCCGTCGCGTCCCGTTCCAAGCGGGAGCGCACTGACCTGGAAATTAACGCCGAGAGGGTCAAGAGAAGCTCGCACCATGAGCGAGCCTTTGGCGGAATCCTGCGCGCTGTCAGTGTGCACCACGCTCATGACCCGCACCCGGATATCAAAATCACCGCTCACCTGTTGATAGGCGTACGTGAAAGAATCCGGAACACCGGGGTCGCCATAAGAATCGCCGCCACCGGCCGTGATGGAAATGGAACCATCCCCGTTCGTGACTACCGTCGGTGGAATCGGATTATTGATATTGGCGACGGTCAAGCCCCACTGAATTTGTTGACCATGGAGGGCATGAAGACCGGAGAACAGAAGACCAGCGCTCATGGCGCTGCATCTGAATAAATTTCCTATGCGGATAGGTTTCGTTTTCATAACAAACAATTGCGCGGTTATTTAGTAAGGGATCTCGCTCGTGAATCGAGCGATTTGCATCATCGGCGCTTACTGGAAAAAATCAATCAGGAAGTGAAGGTTTTATCGGAAAGGTTGCTTCGAAATCAGGTTAAACGTTTGTGTTCCCACCCTTATGCTCGGATGAATCGAAACTTCACCTGGCTCAACTGACGAGCGGAAGCTCCCTCACTTCGTGGGAACGTCGCTCTCGGGCTTCGTTTTCCGAGCCGACTTGAGTTAGCGTGATTCCGAAGACTAAGTGCGTTTAACCCGGTCGAGGCGCCCGGCCGCGTACGCTTCGAACACGCGGCGAATTTCGTCCCGCACCCGGCGGAAGACGACCATCTTTTGCTCTTCGGTGCCGACCGCGTGCGCCGGATCGTCGAATCCCCAGTGATGACGGTTTAGCTGGCCCGGGTAAACCGGACAGGCCTGGTCGGCGTTCCCGCACACGGTGATCACTGTTTCGACTTTCTCTTTCAAAAAGTCGTTCATGTGTTTGGAAGTGTGAGCCGAGATATCAATCCCGATTTCCTCGAGGGCCTTGATGGCCAACTTGTTCACATAACCCGCCGGTGCGCTCCCCGCACTGGCCACGCGGAATTGCCCTTTCGACGCGGCGCGCAAAATCCCCTCGGCCATGTGACTTCGGCAGGAGTTGCCCGTGCACAACACCAGCACTAACGGTTTCTCTTCGCTCATCGCGTGAATTGAAATTTCAATGGATTGGGGCGTTCGAGGATCGAAGGGGCCGGGCAGCACTTCTCTTTGGCCAGACAATCGGTGTGCCGCGTTGCCAGGCGTAACATCAGTTCAGTGCCGCTTTGTTCGACTCCTTCCACCGGAAACTGCGTGATGTGTTCCAATTCATGTTCGACATCCACCTCAATCTCTTCCGTCTTCATGAACGTCGCGGCCTTATTCAGGATTTTGAGCAGCGTTCCGCTGGTTAGCCGATGATCCAGGTCTTCCGCCACCCACGTCTGCAGCCGGCAAAGAGATTCCTCGCGAAAAGTTCCCCCGCAATCGACGAATTTTTTGTCGATCCGCGCCACTTCCGTCACGTGCGCATGCGCGGGAATCGCCTTGCCGCTCGGCAATTGAAAACGAACGTTGAGATCGTAATATTTCGTCAGGTGGCGTTTGAGTTCGGCTAGTTTCATAAATTACGGATTTGCTTTCGGCGCGGCGCAGCAACCCGGTTCGCGCACAGCGCAACAAATGGGCACGGCCGCCAGGGCTCCGAGGACCGGGCCCGCCAGGTAGAGCCAGAGGTGTTGCAGGTTGCCGCCCACCAATGCCGGGGCCAGCGAGCGAGCGGGATTCATGGAAGCGCCGCAAATCGGACCGGCGAACATCGCTTCCAGTCCAATTACCGCGCCCACCGCGATGCCGGCCGTGATTCCCTTTTCTTTTGCACCCGTGGAAACGTTAAGGATCGTGAGCATCAGGATGAACGTCAGCACCCCTTCCAAAACGAACGATTGCAGATCAGAACCCGCTGGTAATGTGGCGCCGAGCTTGCCCTGGTTCGGGAAAAGAAACCGGAGCAGAACACTCGCGGCCACGGCTCCCGTCACCTGGCTCAGGATGAAAGGGGCGACCTCCCGGACAGGAAGCCGGCGGGCCGCCCAAAAGCCCAGCGTGACCGCCGGGTTGAAGTGCGCGCCGGAAATATCTCCAAAAGTGTAAATCATGGCCAGGATGACCAGCCCGAAGGTGAGGGCGATCCCCGGATGCGTGATCGCTCCACCGCTCACCTCGTTGATGATGATCGCTCCGGTGCCCGCGAAGACGAGGGCGAAAGTCCCCAGCATCTCGGCCAGGCATTTTTTCATCGGTGGCTGCACGGCGATTGGATACTAAGGCTTGATAACGTATGCGTCAATGCGTATATGTTATCCATGCGCAACCTCGTCGCTTTTTACGCCGCTCTCGCTGATCCAAACCGCTTGCGACTGCTCCGGCTCCTGAAGGATGGGGAGATTTGCGTCTGTCATTTGCAGTCTGTTTTGCAAACCAACCAGCCCAGGATTTCCCGTCACCTGGCCTATTTACGCAAGGCGGGATTGGTCGAAGCCCGGCGTGAGGGCAAATGGATGTATTACCGGCTCAAGCGACAGGAAAAAGATTTGCAAAAGTTACTGGCAGATACCCTCGCTCGGCTGGTTAAAGAGCCGCAAATAAAGCGGGATACGCAGCGATTGAAAGCTGTTTGCCGGTGAGACTGTCCAGAGACTATGAGTGACACTCGTTTCCGTATGCCTAATCAATCGATATGGCCTCCGATGTGCTGTCTTTACATAGCTCTCTGTGGATAATCGGTGCTGTCGGAGCTTTGGGTTGAGGGGGGTATCGTCGCAGCATTCGAAAGGGGTCACTTGGCGCCCTCGGAAAAAGGCATATTTTCCGCGGGCCACGGGACTCCACCAAACCATTCAGGGGACGAAGATCGTTTTATTACTCGACCGCGTGAAAGTATTATTGAGGAATTTTGAGACAGCCCAGTATTTGGCTTCAGACAGTTGGGTTGTCGATGCGGGGTCTGCTTTCGATTTCGGCAAGCCTGAGCAGGCAATCCAATTCACACAGCAGCACAGCCTTGAGAAGATGGAAGTCGTGCTTCGCTATGAAAACCCCGTCTCCGAGATGGCAATCCCAGTCCCATCGTCTGCAGGAGTCGCACACGCTGCCACCAAGCCGGGCTTCTTCTAACCGCGCTTCTCCTTCATGTCGACCAGGCGAGAAACCTCCCGGCATGGGGTATTCACCCACCATGGTTTCGACGAAACCATAATCTTGGAGGCATGGATTAAGCTTTTACCTGTCAGTGCCCGCCTTGAAAACCATCCTCGTCGCCGATGATTCGGAGGATGATTTTGTTCTGCTTCGCTCGGCGTTCCAGTTAGCAGGTTTTAGCCACAAACTCATCCGCGTCACCGACGGGGAGGAGGTTCTCGAACTTCTCCAGGCGGAAATCCTCGCGGGCAATCCTCCGGATTTGCTTATCCTCGACGGCAAAATGCCCAAACTCGACGGCTTCGATGTCCTCCGAATGTTAAGCGAGTGTCCAAATCTCAGACCCCGCTCCGTCATTATGCTTTCCGGTTCCGTCCTGCCCGAGGATCAAAACAGAGCTGCCGCTCTCGGAGCCGCCGCCTATTTCAGCAAGCCCGATCACGCTCCACTTTACGTCGCTCTGGCCCGGGAGATCGATCAGCGGTGGCTTTCTTCAGAGCAGCAGGAAGCCTGGTCGATCGATGACCCCGCAGTCACGAGCAGTCGGTTGAACGAGCGCGATACCGTAGCTTAGCTGTAGTTTAGGTTTTCTCTGGGTGATTTCTTTTTGGGGTAATCACCCCATCCCGATTCACGGGATCCCTCAGGACTGGCACACTTCTATGCTCTCTCTTTTCGCATGTATTTGAACGGTGTCCGATCTCCGATCTCTGCGCAACGTGCCGATTCGGTCCTTCTCCTCGTGGAAGATGATCCGGACGCCGCCCAGATCCTGCGTCTGACTTTCGCCAGGGCGGGCTTTAGAAACCAACTCATTGTCGTCCGTGACGGACAGGAAGCCCTTGAGTATCTGGAGGGCCAGGGCCGCTTTAGCGATCGTTCCCAATTCCCCTTGCCTCAAATCATTTTTCTCGATCTCAAGATGCCCCGCATGGATGGGTTTGAATTTCTTAAATGGCTGCGCCAAACCCCAGCCGGAAAAACGATTCCCGTCATCGTCCTTACGAGTTCCGTTTTCAATTCCGATCTCGTCAACTCGTACAAAGCGGGCGCCAATTCTTTCCTGGTGAAGGGGACCGATGCCGATGAAATCCTGGCGCAGGTCACGGCCGTGGGTGCCATTTGGTTGCGCGGTCAGTCACGCATCCCGGAATTTCATCCCGGTTAATTCCCGTCCCCAAAAAGATGAGGGGGCGGCAACCAAGCCTCTCAACTGAATGTGCCGCCGTCGAATCTGGCGTTAACCTTTCCGCCCATGCCTCTTTTGGAATGCTTCAAAAGCGGAATCAAATGACAGCTTTACCTGGTCTTTTTTTTTACACTTTTATGACAAACGACTCCCCGCAAACCATTAAACATTAAAGACTATGAAAACTCAACGAGCGCTGGTTCTCCTGACAGTCATTAATCTTCTTCTCTTCACCTCCAATCTGTTTCATGCCAACTCGGCCACCAAACCCGAGGTTGCGCCGATGCTCCGTGGCCGGGGGCTCGAAATCGTCGATGAACACGGAAAAATGCGCGCTCAAATCGTTCTCTATCCGGCCTCCACCACGAAGGAAGGTGAGAAGCAGCCCGAAACAGTTCTCTTCCGGCTGATCGATCCGAATGGAAGGCCCGGCGTCAAAATCGGCGCTTCGGCGGACGGCACCGGCATGAGCCTGGCCGGAGATTCCGAGCGGAGAGATTGGAACGGAGTCCAAATCCTGGCCAAGGCTGAAGGAACTACCATCAAATTAACGAACAAGGACGGCAAAGTGCAAACGATCAACCCGTGACCAGGTTTCTTGCATCGGTCGGCTCAAAACAACTTTCGAGGAATCAGTCTTCGAAAGTTTTTTGAATGACATAGGCGCAAAGCCACCCAAAGCCGGTGAGGATGAAGGAGAATAAGAGCATTAAAAATTGCTCAGCAGGCAATACCTTCAAGACTTCCCAAACACGAGGAAAGTGGCGCGCCCGAAGCATAGCTAATAATATCGGAATTTGTAGCAACGCCGTGCAAATGCAAACCGGCACTGCGAAGGCAAAAATTCGATGAAGTTTTTTGCTGAAACCCAACCCGCGGGCAAAAAAGCCTCCGACGATTGCGATTAGAATTGCTATTCCAATCATGGGATCAAACCTGAATTCGGTGCCTAAAACACAATCTCCTGCAGTAGCGTAGCCGCATGGCTCCTCTGGCGAATCCCTCACTTTCGGCACCGCTCCAGCAGGACATTGATCGCGGAAATAATTTTCGGGGCGGCCTCAGTTTCAAGATATGAGGAGCGGGCGCGCCAGGTTTCGTAACCGCCCAGCTTGTGCTGCTCGGGTGTCGGCAGGTATCCGTTGCAGCCGTTGGCCAATTCAATGGTAAACGTGGAACGGAACGGCGTCTTCGATTTGATCGACAGCCCGATCTCGGCAAAGACCTCGCACGGAATCGCCGCAATCCCAACGTCGCCAAGGCGGATGGCTTGCAAAATGATCGGCACCTTGTCCGGGTATTGCTCCAGCAGCTGCGTCTCGCGGGCGTAGATTTCTTCCAACCCGCGGAGGCTCCGCCCTTGCGCCCGTTTCAAAACCTGTTCGGCGTGGCGCAAATCCTCCGGACCCGGTTTCCTGACGCCCAGCGTCAATTCCTCCTGAACCATTCTTACGGGGAGAGATTCCTGGTAACGAATTTTTCCATACACCCGGTGAGCTTCGCGCGCGACCCGGTCCGCCACTTGCCTCATCTTCTGATACGGTTCCGCGGGTGGAACTTTGTTCCGGAAATTGATGTTGTTAATGTCGCCGCTGGTTCCGTTGGAAAGCATCGCTACGAAAGGCGGGTCCTGGTGCTCCGCCCCGATCAATTCTTCGAACCGCTCGGCGAACGCCCCAAAATAATCGGCCGATACTTCGTCATCCTTTCCCGTGCCCACGTAATGCAGCGAATAATTCGCCAACACCGCGATCGGCCGGCCTTCCAGGGTCTGCACCGCGACGATCGAGACTTCCGGATCGATCGGGCCGGCGGGTTCGACGAGGTCGGCGCTGCCGACGGCGGGATTCATCTTCACCACGTCGTTGCTGCGGCCAAACGGATCGGCCGGCACCGTGCCCGGCTTGAGCTTCCAGCGGCGATTGAACACCTCGCCCGGCACGCGGCCCACTGCCCAACCGAGCCGGGCGGGTTCGAGGTTGTGAATGGCCCGCGCCACGCCATCGGCAATTCGTTCCGGAAGCCACGCGCAATAAGCCGGGTCCGGATCAGTCAAATACAGGGGAATGGCCGCCGGGGCGGTATGAGTATGCGTGGACGCGATTAAAATATGGTCCTCGTCCAGCTCGGTCAGCTTTTTGATCCTCTTTTTTGCCGCATCAAGAATCGGGCGGGGGATCATGCAACTATCGCAAATCACAATTGCCACCCGGTTGCTGCCCTCCTCCAAAACCAGGCACCTGGCGTACAGATCATCGTGAATATGCGCGGCCCGCCGATCGTTGAAATAACCATTCATCGGCGTACCCAGGGCCGGGGTGATGTTGCTGCGGGCCGCGCCGGCTCGCAGGCCGCCAGCCTCCTGCGCCCCCAGATCGAAAGCGACCCAAACGATTAGACCGCACAAAAAGCCGGTGAAACCCCGGCCACAGAAAGAAGGGCGCATGACCGAATTGACCCGGCCACATAAAGAATTGTCAAGCAGTTGTATTTCTCCTGCATATAGAGTATGGTTCCATTCAATATGGACACCTTGACGAGCATTTTCCTCGGGATTGGCCTGAGTGCCGCCTGCGGCTTCCGCGTTTTTGTCCCGCTGCTGTTCATGAGCGTGGCCTCTTTATCCGGGCATTTGACCCTGGGATCAGGTTTTCAATGGATCGGCACCTATCCCGCGCTGATTGCTTTCGCCAGTGCCACGGCCCTGGAAGTCGGAGGTTATTTCGTTCCTTGGCTGGATCATTTGCTCGACACCATGGCCACTCCAGCGGCCATCGTTGCCGGCACGGTCGTAACGGCCGCCATGGTCACCAAATTGGACCCGATGCTGAAATGGACGCTGGCTGTCATCGCCGGAGGCGGCATCGCTGGCATCATCCAGGGATCGACGGTCCTGGCGCGCACGGCCTCGACGGCCGCGACGGCGGGTTTCGGCAATCCCATTTTGGCAACGGCGGAATTGGGTGGGTCGGTGGTCATGACCTTCATGGCTTTCCTGATGCCCTGGGTCGCCATGGCTCTGCTCATCCTGGGACTGGCCTTCTTCGGTAAGAAACTGATCAAGACGTTTAAGTTGATACCGATCCGCGCGAACCGAAAAACTCCCCCGAGAATTTAGTTTTCGGAGAGAGCAATCCGCGGTAAACAAAGTTCAGTCGTTTCTGCTCCTGTTGGAGCGTCCGCGTACTTCGCGGTAAAAAAATCCCATCCGCGCACTCCGCGGTTTACAACTCCCTCTCTGTTACCTCTGCGACCTTCTGTGAAGAATCCGCGTATTTATCCGTGCCCCATCCGCACTCCGCGGTTCCATTTCCGCCTTCCGAATTACGTTTTAGGTCAGAACAATTCCTATCCGCGTTTTCCGTGACTACATATCGCGACGCGATCGTCTCTCGCTGGGCACCATTATCGTGCCGGACCTGGGAGGCGAATTTCGCGGTAAATAAACTCCCCCAGATTCGTGTGTCTTCGTGTCCATTCGTGGTTAAAGAAATCCTTCCATATCCGTGCTATCAGCGCAATCCGCGGTAAAAAAATTCCGCCCTTCTTTGTAATCTTTGCCTTCTCTGCGGTTAACTTTTTTAGCTCCTCGGTAAGAACCTCCGCCCCGATCGCTCAGTTAGTCCGTAATGGAGCGTCTTGACGAAACCCCAAAAATATGCGAACGCTGGCTATATCCCTATGAAATCTGCGCTGGCTCTGGCGATCGGCTTTTGCTTGTCGCTTTCTGTTTCGCACCTGATCGCCGACCCGGTCCCACTCCCCGGCTGGTCATTCACCGTCACTGGAAACGGCAGCGGCACCATCTCCAGCAACGGAGTGGACCAATTGTCTTTCAATGTATTCGGTCCTTTCTCGGGGGTGAGCACGTATGAAGATGCGCGCGCCACATCAGGAACGGATGCTCTTACGATCACCTCGAATACGACTTACACCTTGAGCGCCTCCGCTAAATTAAGCGGTCCCGGCTACAGCTACATGTATCTCCTGGCCAATGGCAGCGCGGTCGCCACCGTGAATATTCCCACCACGGGTACCGGCGTTGGCATGCTGCCCTATTCCACTTCGTTCACTACTGGTGGCCCGGCCGATCCATTAGTTGGCCAGGCCTTAAAGGCCCGAGTCCACGTCGGCGCCGGAGTGCAGGGTGGTGGGATTGCCACATACACAAACATAACACTCAGCGCGTTTGGTCCTGTGCCAAGGATATTCCTCCAGCGCTCCAGCCCTTCCCAAATACAAATTTCATGGGCCACCAATTACAATGGGTTTGCGTTGGAAAGCGCTGCCAACGTGACCGATGCCTTATGGCCGGGCGTGACAAATGCCGCGATCATTCAGGGCCCCAATTACGTAGTGACCCTCCCCACTTCTTCGCTCCGACAATACTTTCGCCTCCGTCAACCCTGACCGCCGGAGGAAGGAAGAGTTACATGAAGATTAGCGTCGATCTTGATGAGGACCTCGCAACCGAAGTCGAGAGGATCGTTTCGCTCACGCATGAAAAGCCCGCCACGGTTTTTAAGACCTTTGGTGAAAAGTGAGGTTTTGTGAGGTTTAATGAGGTTTTGTGAGGTTTTTCTGGGGAAAAAAAACCGTCCCGCCCGGGCTCCTCTCGAACCGAGCCGGCCTCACTCATAGTTTCGCAAATGTTGAGGTTTGTTGAGATTTGTTGAGGTTTGTTGGTACTTTTGGTGAAAAAAAAACCGATCCTTGGCAGAAGGGTCAGGTTTGCTTTCCTCGGGTTTGATATCCTGGGTCTATTCTGTGGATGTTAAGATTTGTTAAGGTTTGTTAAGATTTGTTAAGGATTTTGGAAAAAAAACAGCCGAGCGGCTCCCCTCCATATTGGGGTGTGACTATTTGTGACTATTTGTGACCGAAATTGCGAAAAAAAAACCACTCGGAACCGGACTTAACAGGAGGAAACTGAGGTAACAGAGATTTTTTCATCGTGTCTGGGATCGTTTTCAAATCTGTTTCGCCTTCACCCTGTATAGGTCCACAAAACCTGTAACTTGAGTCCGGTAGTGGGGCACGACAGCGGGGGGATTTGATCCGTAAACCGTAAGAAACTCGGTAAAATCAGGGGTTTGATCCGTAAGATCGATCCGTACCATGATCCGTAAACCGTAACGTCGTTAGGAAGTTCACCACCAATGGACACGAAGGCACACGAATCGGGGGGGGTGACCGCGGATTCAGGAAGTTCACCACCAGGCACAGAGGCACAAAGATTCTCAACCGCGAAAGTGAGAAAAAGCATCTGCCGTCGTCCAGGCACCTTGGACAGGCGGGGAAGATTGGTTTCCTTCCCCCCCCCTGCCGGGAGCCGGGATTCCAAGCGTACAAGCGTCCCAAACCGCATAAAACCGAGAGATTTTGATTTCTTAAGCGTCCCAAACGAATATTTTTGGGACGCTTAGAACAAAGGTTTCGCACTGTATCCACCGGCCTTGGGACGCTTGTACGCTTAGCAAAAAATGGGGTCGAAAAAACGATCGAATTTTGAAAATGCCCAGAAAATGCGATGGGATCCACAGGGCTCGAGGCTTTGTCGTGGAACTGTAACCCAGTCCAGCACTCGGTCCCTCGTTTTGACTGGGCTAAGGTACTTCTGCCCCTTCAGGGCTATGGACGTTTGCTGGGCGGCGCACCTTTGCTTTTCTTTGCGGTAAATTTTCTTTCTCCGAGGCTCGGTGACTCCGTGGCTCACGTTTCTTAACCTTGAAAAAACCGCTGCTTGCCGTCAACCTCGCGTTTGATAGCGAGATGAATTCCAAATCGCCACCCAGCTTGCCCGAAGCTAAATCAAACGCCGATATCGAGCCGTGCCTTTCGGTCGTTGTCCCTGTTTACAACGAACAGGCCAGCGTGGTTTCAGTTCTCCGCCGCGTGCTCGAGCAGCGCCCCGTACAGGAAATCATCGTCGTCGATGACGCGTCCCGCGATCAAAGTTGGGAGGTGCTCCAACAATTCGCCCCGGGTGAGCCGCGAATTAAGCTTCTTCGCCACGAACAAAACCAGGGCAAAGGGGCGGCCTTGCGCACCGGCATCCAACATGCCTCGGCGCCGGTCGTGATTATTCAGGATGCCGATCTGGAATACGACCCTTCGGAATATTACCTCCTCCTCAATCCGATCCTGAGCGGCAAGGCGGACGTTGTTTTCGGCACGCGCTTCGGCGGTTCCTCCGCCCATCGTGTCCTTTACTACTGGCATTCAGTTGGGAACAAATTCCTGACTACCCTTTCCAACATGGCCACCAACCTGAACCTCACCGACATGGAGACCTGCTATAAAACCTTCCGCCGCGAGGTCATCCAGAAAATTACCATCGAGGAAAACCGGTTCGGTTTCGAACCTGAAATCACGGCCAAGGTCAGCAAACTCGGCGTTCGCATTTACGAAGTGGCGATTTCCTACTACGGCCGCACTTACGAGGAGGGTAAAAAAATCAATTGGAAGGATGGTTTTAGCGCTCTACGTTGCGTGTTGAAATATAATTTCCTCCGTTGATGTCTGATAAGCCCAATACGGCGGCGGCCACCGAGGATTTTGAATTCAAAGCCCTGCAGGAAGCACGAAATTATCGCGAAGCCCTGTTTACTGAGTTTAAAGCCTTTCTGCGAGGGGAAGTCCTTGAGGTCGGCGCCGGCATTGGGCAGATGACGGAAGTGTTGGCAAGGCTTCCGCACGTTAAACGTGTGCTGGCTGTTGAACCCGAACCCACCTTCTGCAAACTGCATCGCGAACAGCATCCCTCTCACGAAATCATTGAAGGAACCGCGGCTGATTTGCCGCCCGGCACTCAGTGGGACGCCATCCTGAGCATAAATGTTCTGGAGCATATCCGCGAGGACGACCACGAACTTTCCCGTTACGCTTCACTGCTGCGCAAGCGCAACGGCTTCCTCTGCCTCTTCGTTCCGGCTCGCCCGGAGATCTTTTCCCCCATCGATAAGGACTTCGGCCACTTCCGGCGCTACACGCGTCCGCAACTGCGCGGACGTTTGGAGCAGGCCGGTTTTGAAGTGGTTCGGCTGGACTATTTCAACTTTCCCGGATACTTCGCCTGGTGGCTCAACTTTTGCCTTCTTAAGAAACGGTGCTTCGAGGAAGCCAAGGTGCGTTTTTTCGATCGCGTCATTTTTCCTGTCACACATTTTCTGGAATCGGGCCTTTTCCGCCCACCCATCGGCCAGAGTTTGATAGCAGTCGCCCGGAGCAAAGAATCAGGAACTGAATGAAAACCAGATCCGTGTGCGTTCGTGTCGATTCGTGGTAAAGAAAATCTGCTGCCCTTTGTCCCCACAAACTTTAGACTGTCCACCGCATGGCTGGACCGAATATGAACGCCGGGCCGCGATCCGGGCGGATGGCGTGGCTGCGTCTGATGGCACACTTCGCGGTGACGCGGGGGCGTTCGCCCGTGGACGCGTTCCGGCTATTTTATCACACCAGTTTTAAACCATCCCTGGCATACCGAGGCTGGCACAGGAACGATCCCTCGAGAATCCTTTCCTTTTCTGGACGCGGTCCCAACGGCAAAAAGCTCACCGTCCATGCCCGAGACAATGGAAGGGACGTGGGGACATTCGAGGAATTTTTTTCTGCGCGCTACCAGATTATTCCGCCCGAGACGCCCCCACGGGATCTGAAAGTGGTTTATGACATCGGCGCGAACATTGGGATCGCCTCGATGTATTTTGGTTGTTGGTATCCCAACGCCAGGTTTTTGGCCTTCGAACCGGTGCCTGACAATTTTGAAGTGTGTCAGCACAATTTCAAGAACCTGCCAGCAGGGTCGGAAGTTTTCCCCTGGGCAGTGGGAGAAAAAAGCCAGGTCTGCACCTTTGATTTCGATGAAGCTGACCTGCGAGGCGGCAGCATCGGGTCAGTGACCGGAAAGGTCGCGTCCGCGGCAACCAAAAGGAAAAAAATTGAGGTACAGGTTTATTCGGTCCACGACCTGGTCACTCAAAAAAAACTGTCGCCGCCCGATTTCGTGAAGATCGACGTCGAAGGAGCGGAGATGGATGTCCTGAAAGGATTGGGGGAACAGGGGCGGGTGATCAAACGAATGCTGATTGAGACTCACAGCGAACAATTGATGATTGATTGCATGAAATGGGTGCTCGATCACGGATTTTTGATCTGGCACGTGCATTCACTGCCGGGCGGCTTTTCCTCGATCTGGTGCGACCGGAAAAGCTAAGGGAAAGCCCGATTCATATTATGCGCTTTCTTCCCGACGCACGGTTGGCAGACTAAAAAATAAAGGCGGCAAACGCCAGGCAGGAGAAAAAAGCCATGTTTCGTTTTATCAAAGATATTCCCCGGCGTGCAGGTCGCGTGCGTGAGAAGCTAAAAACGGCCTATCAGTGCATGACCGGACCGTATTTCAGATGCGTTCCGCCCGGACATTTTTATTCACCTTTGCCAGACATGGAAGAGGTGGAAAGACGATCGCAAAAGATCTTCGTGCCTGCTCCAACGCGGATTGGCGGCATTGATTTGCGCAGTGAGGAACAGAAGCAACTCCTGTGGAAATTCGAGGGCTATTATTCGTCCCCGCCTTTTGAGCGGAGTTTTAATCCTAAGTCCCGATTCTTCCGTCCGAATGGGGCTTTTCCCTATCAGGATGCCTTCACGCTCTCAGCGATGATTCGCCATTTCAAACCACAGCGCCTGATAGAAATTGGTTGCGGTTTTTCGAGCTGCGTCATTCTTGATACATGTGAAGCAATAAGTCCTGAGACAAAGTTGACCTTTATCGAGCCGTATCCTGAACTCTTGCTCAGTCGGATTCGGCCCAGCGACACTTCACGATTTGAGCTCAAAAAAGAACTTATCCAGGACGTGGATTTGAAGATTTTCGCAGAGCTGGGAGAGGGAGACATTCTTTTCGTGGATACTTCTCATGTCAGCAAGATCGGCAGTGACGTAAATCGCATTGTTTTTGAAATAATGCCCGTCCTTCAAAAGGGGGTCGTCGTTCATTTTCACGATATTTTCTATCCTTTCGAATACGCAAAAAAAAGGCTGCTGGAAGGCGTGTTTTGGAATGAAGCCTATCTGCTGCACGCCTTTCTCATGTTCAACCAGGGGTTTGAAATTTTGATGTTCAATGATTATTTGAATCACTGGATTCCTGAACAATTAAGCGCAAAATTTCCTTTGTGCCTGCAGGAACCCGGTGCCAGCATCTGGCTCCGCCGCGTTTGAATTCCCGTATCAGCGGTTCAAAGCCCTTTTCGTTGTGAGCCTTGCGTTCTTTGCGGTAAAAGCCTCTGCTCTGATTAGTGTTCATTGGTGTCGATTCGTGGTTAGAAAATCCGTGCCCGGGTTGCGTCCGCCTCAATATTTCGGGCGGCTACGAAGAGCAGCGCGCAAAGGATTGCGACGCCCTACCTTTTGCAAAGGTAAAAAGGTTTGCGATTTTGGGACGACTTTAGTTTAATATTCTCTGCGAAATGGCGCGCAGCATCCACATCCCTAAAACGCACCTGATCATGGCGTTATGCCTGCCTTTGGCAGTCGTTTTGGGCTATTTTCTGGCGGAACCTCTCGATTCCGGGAGCATGGGCGTCGTCGTTTTTGTCCTTACCATCCTGTCGGTGCCCATCATGATGAAATGGTACCACCCGCTCCTGATATTGAGCTGGAATTCCGGGATCACGATGTTCCTGCTGCCCGGGTCGCCGGCATTGTGGATGTGCATGGGTCTCGGCGGTTTTGTGTTCGCCTTGTTGAATCGTTCTGTCAGTCCCGAGCACAATTTCAATTTGGTCCCCTCCATCACCAAGCCGCTTTTGTTTCTCCTGGCGGTAGTAATCGCAACCGCTGCGCTTAACGGTGGTTTCGGGATCCGATCGCTCGGCTCCGGTACCTACGGCGGCAAAGCATATTTCTATGTTTTTGCGGCGGCGGTGGCTTACTTTGCTTTCGCCAGCCAGCGCATACCAGCCGAACGAGCCGGTCTTTATCTGGCGGCCTTTTTCCTGCCGGGTGTTTTGGCTTTAGTTCCTTCGGTTATTAATCGGTTTGGGCTCGATTTCGGTCCCCTGAATTATTTGTTTCCCGGCGCGGGAGGATCAAACCAACCAATCATGGACCGAAGTTTTGCTGCCACCGTTGACCGGCCAAGCGGTTTAGGACTGGCCAGCACCGCCATATTTTTCTCTCTCCTCGTTCGGTATGGAATCCGGGGCACGCTCGATTTCAAGAAGACCTGGCGACCGGTGCTTTTTTTCTTGAGCATCCTGGGCTGCCTGGCATCGAGTTACCGATCGACCTTCATACTGTTCGCGATCACGTTCGCTGTACTTTTTTACCTGGAAGGGCTTCACAAAACCAAAATGCTCGCCGTCTTTTGTGCGGTTGGAGTCCTATCTCTTGGTTTCCTGGTGGCTTTTTCTTCTAAACTTCCATGGACCGTCCAGAGAACATTGAGTTTCCTCCCCCTCAAGCTCGATTATGTTGTCAAAAGCGATAGTGAGGCATCAACGACCTGGCGGCTGGAAATGTGGCGGGAGGTTCTGCCGGATATCCCGAAATACTTGATCAAAGGAAAAGGCTATACCATGCAGGCGGACGATCTCTGGTGGATCAATACCGCCGGGTATCTAAAAACTCCCGATCCGCATGCGGGCGCCATTCTGGCCAACGATTATCACAGTGGACCATTGTCGGTAATCGTTCCTTTCGGACTGTTTGGGGCGATCGGTTTCATTTGGTTTGTAGGGGCCGCTCTGCGTTATCTTTACAACAATTACAAGCATGGTGACCCTTCGCTCAAAATCGCCAATACCGTCCTTTTTGCTGTATTCACCGGGCGAATTGCACTTTTCCTCTTTGTTTTCGGTGGTTTCTATTCCGATCTTTGCGTTTTCACCGGCATTCTTGGCCTGAGTGTCAGTTTGAATGGCAATCGGTTGAAACAACCCGAACCCCAGAAAGACGCTGAATTTGCTCCTTTTTCCTCTATTGCGGATGGCCAGAAATCTGCTTAAATAGTCGATTCTCGGGCCACCAGCCTGAGTCGGTTAACCCTTAGTACTGATCTCGATTTACGATGATGACGGGCGCCTCAACGCTGATCCGCACCCTGCTGATCTATAGCATCTGCCTCCCGCTGGCGGTGTTCGTCGGCTTCATGGTGACTGATCCGCTGCAAACTTCGACCTTCGTCGAGATGGGCCTTCTGCTGTTCTTTCTGATGATCCCCTTGCTGCTGAAGTGGCATCGGGAAATGCTGATTGTTTCCTGGAACCTGGGAGCCATGCTCTTCTTTCTTCCGGGCCGCCCCGAGGCTTGGCTCGCCATGGCCTGGATCAGTTTGGTGTTCGCGGTTCTCCAGTACATTTTGAATCCACGCGAGCGGTTTCTTCACGCCCCCTCGATTGCCAAGCCTTTGATTTTTTTGGCAGCCGTAGTATTAATCACCGCCCTGTGCCGCGGCGGGATTGGAATCGCCGCGCTGGGAAGCGAAACCTATGGCGGCAAGAAGTATCTGCTGATTTTTAGTGCGATTGTGGGGTACTTCGCTCTGACCAGTCACCAAATCTCTCCTCGGAGAGCAACTTTCTGGGTCGTCCTGTTCTTCGCCAGCGCTGCGACCGTCATTATCGGGGATCTCGCGGGTTATCTGGCTCCCGGTTTTTATTACATCTACCTCATTTTCCCCTTGGGAAGTTACGGCTACGACGCCGTGGTTAGTGACTTCTCGACCCCTGACATAGGCCTGTCCCGAATGGGTGGGATTGCCTTTGGGTCTGCTTCCATCCTTTACGCGATGATGGCCCGTTATGGCATTCGCGACATCTTTGATACCAGGAAACTTCTCCGAATCGCCGTTTTTGCCGTATTGCTCATCACTTCGCTGCTCGGGGGATTTCGGTCGATTCTTATTCAATTCGCTATGACCTTCACGATCATTTTTTACCTTGAGGACTTGTTCCGCAGCAGATTGATGCCGATTTTGGTCATTGCGATGGTCCTCGTGGGCACGTTAACCGTCGGCTTCATTGACCGAATGCCCCTTAACGTCCAGAGGACCCTAAGCTTTTTGCCTATTGACGTTGATCCGCTGGCAAAAGCTTCAGCACAAGACTCCACGGATTGGCGTGTACGCATGTGGAAAGAAGTTATTCCTGAGGTTCCTCGCTATTTGTTGCTTGGCAAAGGATTCGGTTTCAGCGGCACTGACCTCCGCGCTCTCACCACCTCCCAGATTGGTGGGCGTGATCAATTGTCAAATCAGGGGTCGGCGCTGGCCGGCGATTACCATAATGGACCTCTTTCGCTACTTCTCCCTTTGGGGATATGGGGGGCGATTGGATTTGTTTGGTTCATCGTCGCGGCCCTGAAAGTGCTTTATCAAAATTATAAGTTTGGAAATCCAACGTTCCAAATTTTGAACCGTTTTCTGTTAGGCTATTTTATCTCGAAGACTATTCTGTTCTTTTGTGTCTTTGGTTCCCTTTATTCGGACCTCGCGGCATTCGTGGGTATTATTGGATTGAGCGTCGCCTTGAACGCTGGAGTTGCCAGGGCCGTTGTGGTACGTGGTGCCAAGCAATTGGCGCCCCTCCGCATTCATCCTGCGCGTCGTCCCGTTGAAGCAGTCTAATCCGGAAAACAGCTCAAAGATTCGTTTCTACGACGAGGTTCGCTGCTGCGCCTTGATTTGTTTGACGCGGCTCTTCCAGAGCGATGTGGGACTGGTCGCCCGTCGAATCACCCGTTGAACCGGATTGCTTAGGGTATAGAGAGAATACTCGAACGGTTTTTGCGACATGGCGCCCCTTTGGGCGAGTCGCGCCCGGTATTCCACAACGAAAAGCGGGTTGAGGATTTTCACCCACTTTGGAGCCATCTGCCATTTTCGATCACTTTCGCGCATGCTGTTCGGCGCCAGTGAAAGATTGTCGCCCGTATCGGCAAAAGTGGAGGTGAATTGCGGTAACACTCCGAAGCGTAACCCCGCATTCACCATGTCTTTGACCCAAAAGAAATCTCCCAGCGCTTTCCATTGCGTGTCGAAGGTGATTCGTTTTTCTTCCAGTTTCGCGCGGCGGATAAAAAAACCGCAGGTTAACACCGGGAACCGGACCCACATGGAGGCTGCATGCGGAACCAGGCCGTACCGACTGCACACGTAATCACCTTTTGGGTCTGTCACTATGCTATCGCTAACCAGGGCGTCCACTTCCGGACGTTTCTGAAACTGATCCACCACCGCCTTCAACGTCCCCGGTAGGTATTGTTCATCGCAGTTCAGGTACGCGACGATTTCTCCCGTGGCGCGCGCGATCCCCCGATTGATCGCGTCGTACATCCCTTGGTCTTTCTCGATGAAGGCTTTGACGCGCTTGTCCTGCGGCAGCCAATCCTGCGTGCCATCGTCGGATTGCGAATCCTGGACGATGTGCTCGACCTCGACGCCCTGCTGGTCCGCGACGGACGCAATGCAAAGCTTCAGCCATTGGCCGCTGCGAAAGCTGGGTGTGATGATTGAAACCTTCATTTCATAATCCCTGTTCGGATTAAAATCATTCTCTTCCTCTTTCTCATTCTCTTCCTCACTTACGTTTTAGGGGGTTGGCTCGAACGGCGCGCAGCGGAGTGCCCGCCCTACCTTCTGAATGTCATTCCGCGATTTATCTGCGTCATCCGCGGTTAAGAATTCCGGCTTCACGCTTCACGCTTCACGCTTCACGTTTCACGTTTCACGTTTCACGTTTCACGCTTCACTTTTGATCACAGCCTTTTTTCATGTGTTCAGCCGCCCTCCTATTCACCTCTTCCTCCGAGAGGTCTTCGATATGCGTCATTAAGGTCCAGGTATGACCAAACGGATCTTTGACCATCCCCAGCCGGTCGCCATAAAACTGATTCGCCAGCGGACGCATTACCGTAGCCCCGGCGTCCACCGCCTGTTTGAAGGCCGCATCCGCATTTTCGACGTAGAGACACAGATTGACAGGTGTTCCTTTCAGGGTCAGCGGCGAAGTATTGCCCATTTGTGGAAATTCATCCGCCAGCATGATGATTGAATCACCGATCGTAATTTCGGCGTGGCCGATCGTTTTGCCATCGGGGCCAGGCATGCGGAAACGTTCCTTTGCTCCAAATGCTTTTTTGTAAAACTCCAGGGCCTCCACTCCGCCGCGGACGGATAGATAGGGCGTCAGGGTGTGAAAGCCGTCGGGGATGGGTTTGACTGTTTTTGTTTGAGTATTCATGCCGCCATTAATAGCCCTTACGATAAAAAAAGGACAAACGAAAAGGTCGGTCAGAGAGAAAGCTTTCGCGGAAAGCGTCGTTCCGGCAAGCTCACCGGAATTTAGTCGATGAAGGTTTTATCTAGCTGCAACATTCCTTTTTCGCTGGCCCACGGCGGGATGCAAATCCAAATTGAGCAAACCCAATCATCCCTTCAAAAAGTCGGCGTAGATATTGAACCGCTAAAGTGGTGGGAGATCAATCAGTCGGCGGACATCCTGCATCATTTCAGCGCCCTGCCTCCCTATGTCATTCAAATGGCTCAGGAGAAGAAAATGAAGGTAGTTCAATCTGCCTTCCTGGGTGGTCTCGGCGCGAAACCGGAGTGGCGCCGAAAAGTTCAAAAGCTCGGGCGCCAAACCGTAATGAGGGTTTCTCCAAAGGGGATCCGCGACTCCTTAGGTTGGGATGCCTTCCGTTTGGGCGATGCCTGCATCGCCATGACGCAATGGGAAGCGCATTTGTTGAAGAGCATGTACGACGTGGACCCTTGCCGGCTTCATGTGATCCCCAACGGCGTGGAGGATGTTTTTTTGGAACCGGGGAAATCCACCCGAGGCGAGTGGCTTGTTTGCACGAGTACCATTGTTGAGCTGAAGCAGGTGCTCAAACTCGCCCAGGCTGCTGTCCTCGCAAAAACCCCTTTGTGGGTCATTGGGCGGCCTTTCTCGCCGAATGATGCCTATGCCCTGCAATTCCAGAAATTCGCGCGGGAGAATTCAAAAATCGTTCGCTACGAAGGGCCTATTTCAAGTCGTCCGCAATTGGCGGAGATTTATCGAAATGCGCGAGGCTTCGTCCTGCTGAGCAAATGGGAAAGTTTGAGTTTGTCCGCTTTGGAAGCCGCAGCCTGCGGCTGTCCGCTGCTCCTGAGTAATTTGCCCTGGGCAAAAACTGCCTTCGGACCGGCGGTTTCTTACTGCGGTATTAATGCGTCACTCGATGAAACCGCGAAAGCGCTTCGGGGATTTTACGATTCAGCCCCTAAATTGCCTGTCCCTCCCAAACCATTGAGCTGGGGAGGAGTCGCCCAGAAGCTCAAAGCTGTTTACGAAGGTTTGGTTAAAGAGGTTTCTTGAAATGCGCGAACAAGATATCCCCGGTTCGCGATGTCGATAAAGCGCGGGCCACCGCTTTTGTGCCCTTGCAATAAATCGCCCAGGCGCTTAACGCTGCGCTTCGCGGGGAATTCCATTGAAGCTGTGGATGGCTGGCGTCGAAGTCTGAGTTCGACTGCATCAACTCGAACCCGGCTTTGCTGGCGCAAGCCGCCAGGCTCTCCGGAGTGAACAGATAAATGTGTTCTCCAATCGATAGCAGCTCGCGCCACCAGCTTCGCAGCAATCGGTAATTCAAACTCGCGGCATTAGGGGTCAACAAAAACAAACTACCGCCTTTCGGAAGGGCCACTGCAAGCTGATGTAGAAAACCGACCGGGTCGATAACATGCTCGATCACGGCGCTGGAAATCACGACATCATACTGTTCGTCGATTTTGGACGGATCAAACAAGCCGCACTCAAACCGGGCTCGTGATTTACGGGCGAGAGCGGTGGCAATCCGCCGCTTATCCACATCGATGCCTTTCCCCAGACACTCGAACTTTTGGCAAATGCCATCGAGCAGACAGCCATTGCCGCAGCCCACATCAAGGACTTTTAAGCCCGGTTTGAAAGTTAGTTTTACGGACTCAAACCGTCCCAGCATTTGACCGACAAAATCGGCTTCCTGCTCGGCCACAACTCCCGGCTGCTGATATTCGTTGTACAATGCCTCCGCAGCGGCCTGGGTTTGCAAGGCTCGTGGAAGGATTCGATGGGTTCCGCAATCACAACACCGTACCGCGGCAAAATGACGTCGGCCAAATAGTTGATGGCAAACGGATTGGCTGCGGGTTTGTCCGCACCAGCACGGAAAATCATGAGCCCGGATAAATTCCGCCAGCTTGCTCATGAGGCCTTTCCGTTCAACACCTCGTGGTAAATCTCGAGATGCCGGGCGGCAATCACCTTCGGATGAAAGCGTTGTTTGGCTACCCTTTTGGCTCGTTCGGCGATCCCTTTTGCGGCGATGTCATCGCGCAACATTTTTTCGACCGCTTGTCGCATGCTAATTAGATCCAGCGGGTCGCAAAACAATCCGGTTTCGCCTTCGGTTACCAGGTCGGGAACTCCGCCCACTTTGGCTGCCACCACCGGAACCTTCGCCGCCATGGCCTCGAGCACAACCATCGGACAATTGTCTTCGAGTGATGGTAACGCCAGAAGGCTGGCCGCTCGAAAATGGTTTTTCAAATCCTCACGTTTCGCCAGCCCGGCATACGTGCACCAGGGACGATTCTGGATCAACGCAAAGAACTCATCGTCATAAGCGCGGCCGGGATTGGATTGCCCGAGAAAAATTACTTCGAATTTTCGCTCTTTCGCCAGCGAATCGAGAGCTTTGATAAAGGCATTCTGGTTTTTGCGAAGACAAATATGACCGACGCATAAAATCTTTGGCGATGACTCAGGATTCGGCCGCGCATCGATCTCAAAAAATGATTGATCAACTGCGTTGGGAACCACCCACGTTTTCCGTGCGAGATCGGACACCGCTTCCTGTGTGTAATTTGTAATGCAAACTACGCCTTGCGTGCGAGGCAGCGTCATGGCTTCCAGTTTTGCGGCCAGCCAAATAAATGAAAACGGCTTTACCTGATTCACTTTTGCGATGAGCCGCATATTGCCGTGAATAGTGAGGACATTCGGAATGCCGGAAAAAACCGCGTTCAGAGCGCAATCGATCTCGGTGCCCTGGCCGTGCGCAATAGCAGGTTCTATCTCCTTAACTTTCTTGCGGGCAGCGCGAATACATCCCTGGTAGGCCGTCGTCATCCAACCAACCTTCGGAACCAGGAGGCTATGATAAAAAATGTTGGAGGCCAGTTTTGGCGGCGAAGCAACCGGTTTCCGCAGGCATGAAATGACATGGACTTCGGCCTCGGGGAGTAAGGCGAATCCCTGCAGAAGCGCTTCCGGAGCCGTTCCGAAGGAAGGCTGCGGTTGGGCAAAATCCCTGTAATGCTGACGATTATCCGTCGCCAGAAAGGCGATCTTCATCTCGAATAATCAAAGCTCAACCCGAACTCCACATGTCGTGATTGGCCTGAACTGACGTTTGCTACCCGCATGGTTCTAATATAACAATTACGAGCGAGCAGAATCAATTTCGATCCGGTTTCTTACGCGCTTTCAGCATCGTTTCATACCGCTGTAGCAGGCGATCTCCATAATCCTGCCAGGTGTTGCTCACGGCGCCTTTCAAGTAGGCCGCTTCGCCCATCTGCCGGTTTCGATCCGGGTCGCTGGCCAATTTGATCATCGCTTCCGCAATGTGCGCCGGGTCTCGACCGCGAACCACATATCCCTCCACGCCGTCCTGGATTAGTGTCGTAGCTCCGCCCTCATGAGTCCCGACCAGCGGCAACCCTGACGCGAGGCCCTCAACCTGAGCCCTCGATATCCCCTCCTCCTGTGAGGGAAAGACGAAGGCGGTCGAGTTACGTAGCAATTCCGCTACTCCAGAATGGGGCAGGGAGCGATGATGTGTAAATGTTCCCTCCCATTTCGGGCGTTCCTTACGGAAATCTGTTTTGTATTGGCCCACGCAAATCAATTCCGCTTCTGGCAGCCGCTGTTTTACAATTTGAAAGGCGCGAAAAAGATATTGATGTCCTTTTCGTAAACAGATCGTCCCCACCGTGATGAACCGCGGCTTTGATGGTAACTCGGACCGTTTTGTAAACACGGAAGTCTCAACTCCCATTGGATTTATTAAAACCTTCTCTTCTGAGACTCCATTGGAAACCATGGACTCCTTCGCGAACTTCGACTGCACAATAATCAGGTCGGCGCGATCAATCTCGCGATTCATGCGTGCAAAAATCCAGCGAGGTACCGGCACCTTTTCACCCGGACACCAAAGGTCACATTCCCGCTGCCAAAACCCGAAATAGGTCGTGGGATGTGTGTTGGGACAATCCAGGACCTTCAAGGCCCCTGTCTTTTCCGCCCAATCAAAGGGTTCGGTGCAGTATCCCATGATGGAATGGACGACATCGCATTGCGGCCATCCCTGGCGGCTTTGCCACGCCCGCCACACGGGGGAAAAGGCATAAAAAGCCCGTTCCACCCAAATTTGCGGCGTATAAAAATAAAATGGGCACATCATCAGATGGAATATCCAGGAGCGTCTGAATCTGCTCGGAGTCACGCCCGTAGTGTTTTTTTCCGTGCACCAAAAGCCTGCGAGCGCGTTCCGCGCATCGAACGCTTTGGCAGTATTACGAAGGTGCCATGCGCCACAGGTTGTCAGAAGGACTTGCATGAAGGGGTCAGTTTGTAATACGCAAGGTTGGTGCTTCAAGACGTTTCGAGTTTTCAACCGCGAATAGCCTTAATAAGTGGCGGGCTCAAGCTGGGAGGTTCAACCACGTTTTTGCGCAATTTCGCGGGTGAATTGATCCAGAGAAGTGTTCCTGTTGAAGTGTTTAGCTTCGAGAAACTCAATCCGCTTGCTTCAGATTTTGAATCCGCTCGCGTTCCAGTGTTTTGTCAGAATGAATTATCAACGCTGTTTGAGGATCGTCTTGAGGCTATTTTGCAAAAACTAAGCTTCTTCAAACCTAATGTGGTTCTGGCCACGCTATCCGCCCAATCGTTTGAGGTCCTCCGCTATCTCCCAAAGGAAGTTTTCCGAATCGGCATGGGGCAATCGGATGATCCTTCGGTTTATCAAATGATGAAATGCTATGTTTCCACGATGGACCTCATGGCGGTTGTATCGGAAGCCATGCAAAAAAAAGTGGCGGCCATGCCTGAGTTTCGGGGAGTCCCTGTCCAGTACCTGCCCTACGGCGTTCCGATGCCCGGACGAAGCACAGAGGCGCGGGACTTTTCCGGTCCGCTCCGAATCCTTTACCTGGGCCGGGTGGACCGGGAGCAAAAACGAGTCCATCTCTTTCCCACGATCCTTCAAGACTTAAGGGTCTCCGGAATTCCCTTTGTTTGGAACATCGCGGGTGATGGACCCGAGAAACGATGGTTGGAGCAGGAATTAAGAACCACTTCGGCTACTCAGACGGTCCGGTTTCTGGGAAAAATTTCATACGCCGATGTCCCAAATGTTTTGAGCGAAAACGATGTGTTTCTGCTGGCTTCCGATTATGAGGGACTCCCGCTCGCACTGTTGGAAGCAATGGGTAGCGGTTTGGTTCCCGTGGTCAGCGACCTGCCCAGCGGAGTGCGTGAAGTGGTCGATGCTAAAACCGGCCGACTCGTCCCCGTGGACAATGTTCACGGGTATGCCGAGGCGATTGTCTGGCTTCATCATCATCGGGATGAGTTGAAACAATTCTCCAACAACGCTCGTGAAAGGGTGAAAGAGCGCTTTTCCGTGGCTGCCATGACCGACCGCTGGCTAAACGTGTTTCCAAAACAATCGGTCCCGATCGAATGGCCAAAAAAATGGAATTTCCGACCACCATTGGTCGGGGGGAATTGGTTAAGATTTTCACTTCCGGGTCGGATCGCGAAGCGCATCGCGTTAAAAATGTTCCGAGGCTAGAAGTCATCTCATAAATAGGTGCAGATGGCGCGGGGAGAGATTTTGGCCGGCTGCACCACGAAGCGCGAAGCGCTCGTCTCTTGTGGGGAAACAAACTTGTGGCGGGCTTTGGGAAGCCCACGCGTGACGCAGGGCGATCACGTTTCGCGATGCGAACATCTCATAATGGGCAACTGACTGGTGGCAGGCTTGGAAGCCCATCCCCGCTGTGGGCTTTAACCGAGGAACAACGATGCAGCCGGGCAAAAGATCCACCGCTTCTGCATTTTTCTTGCAAAGATTTGTTCGTCTCCCCCATGAAAGTTTCTGGTTTACGCCGCTGCAGGTATTTATGAGATGGCTTCTGAGTTAGAAACGAAAATCACTTCTGCGCGACAACTGTCCAACCAAGAGTGTGAGTATCATGCTTGAGGTGGAGATCGCACCAAAGGAAGAATCGATTGATCAGCCAATTGACCGGGCGGGCTCGGATCGGCTGAACCTGCTGTAACACTTGTCCCAAAAAAACGTAGGAGCGCCCACGATTGAAAATTCTCTCCAGTTTCAATCCGCTTTCTTTCACCAAATGCAGTATCCCATCATAAGGATATCGGAAAAAATCATAAGGGACTTCATGCCGCGGCCAGTACATCGGCGTGCTGAGAATCAAATGGCCTCCCGGTTTGAGCACACGGCTCATTTCGCGCATCGCCCGCAACGGGTCAGGCACGTGCTCCAGCACTTCAGTGCTGATAACGCTATCGAACGAATCATCCAGAAATGGAATCTCCAGAGCCGACGAGATCACATCGGGCCGGGAACGATCGGAGAGATAGTCTGTTCCGATATATTTTGAAGAACCGGCGAAAAAAGTTTTCTCGTACGGGCGTCGACCGCAGCCAACATCGAGAACGGTGCCCTTAACATATTCCCTGCACCGATTGAGCGAGTTCTCAACCATCAAATGCGTTAGCCAAGCACGATCTGATGTAGGCAAGGTGCAATTCAGCCATGCTTTTTCTTTTTCAATCGGATGCTCGGCCAGCGGATGAGCGGGGGTTCGCTGCATGTTAAGGAATTGCTGCAAAGACGAGTTTTAGAATCGGGTTGAAGAAGCGTGGTGCCCTTTGAACTAACTCTTTTTGAATCTGTGTTGGCAAACCATAACGGAGCAGTATTGGCAGGCCAAAAAAGACACACACAAATAGGCGCAGCAAGAGTTTCAGGACATTCTCCCGGATGGGCGCTGAAACAAGCCAGGTCAATATTCCTACGAGTCCAAACATTAGCAAAACGTTCACCATCGGGGTCATCCAGGTAAAAGCCACATTACGAATTGGAATCTCCAGAAAATGGCTCACGCGCCAAATCCCATAGGCGCCGCTAAAAGTGAGACTGCACACTATTGAGGTAACAATGATTGCCGGCAATCCCCCGGCACGGGAGGCGAAAAAGGAAATCAGGACGAAGACGGCGCCTTCGAAGAAATAAACGTAGCGCATAAATCCAATCTTCTTTGTGTAAATCACAAAAGTATTGTGGCAATGGAGAACCGCCAAACTAATCATCCACAGACCAAGTAATAGATCGTCGTACGAAGGCCATATCAAAGCCGCCTTTTTAGAAAAGCTAGTCCAGACGTTAACAAACAAACTATTACACAACGCGAAGGCTACTGCGCAAAATGCGCTGAATGATGCTGTAAGAATCACCACGGCTTTGTACCGCTCGCGCAGCAAAATCGTTTCGCCGCGGACCATCATTTCTGCGAAGGCCGGCATGGACACGTCCGAGATTTTCCAAATGGCTTGGCCGATCAGATTAAAAATTCGGGTTCCCGCATACCACAATGTTGCCGTTGCGATGCCCAATTGACGCGTGATGATCAGCGGCTGGCTGGCCATGATCAATTGGTTCCCCAACGAAACCAGGAAAATATCTTTTCCGAAGGCAAAGATCTCTTTGAACTGTATCCATGATGCGCGACCCCAACCTTCTTTGCTCGGAAATAAATGCATCTTCCAGCAGCAAATCGCCAGGATGAGATTGCCGAGCAAAGCGGTTATTAATGTTGACCACGCCAGTCCCATCACCCCATAGCCCGCGCTGAAAAATAACCAGATCAGCGCAAAACCGGTCACCAGGTTAATGATCTGGCTGTAGTTGATCAGATCCATCCGCTGATGTGCCTGCAGCAAATAGCTGAAAATCTTCGTATAAAAACTGAGCGCCAGGCTGGTGGTCATCCACCGCATCAGGGAAATGAACTCCGGCCGCAACTCAACCTGAATTTCGAGCAGCGATGCCAGCAGGGGGGCGAAAACAAATCCCACTGCCAGAATCATCGTTCCCTGAACGAGCAGAACCAGCCACCCAGTCTTAATCAGGCTGCCATAATTTCCACTCGTCCGATCATCCTTATGATCGATGAGCAACCGCGCCAGGGAACCGGACATCCCCATATCGATCTGGCTGAGGTAGCCGGAAATGCTTGCCATAAGGGTCCAGAGGCCCAGTCGTTCCACCGCCAGGCTTTCCCGTGAGAGGTAATGGAGGGCGAGCGGCAGTGTCGCCAGCGCATAGAAGGACGCGGCAACAAGAACGAAGTAGCCGGACGCAACGCTGTGAACGATTCGGCGAAAACGTGACATCCGCTATTCTTTTCGGAAATACGCGTAAATGCTGCTGCCGCGCTTTGGAAAAATAAATTTCATTCCGGTTTTCCGATAGATAAAGCCGACCAATGCCGGAAACCCAGTGCCACCCGGAAGACGCGGCTTTCCCACCACGGGTGCCAGGCGATTACGCAGGTTCCACCGTTGTTCTATCCCGCCCCCCAGGAGAATATCCCCTCCGCTTTCAATGAGCGGCATCCCGATCGGCTGCGCCAGCACCGGAAAATCAGAAAGCTGCCAGAGGCTGACATGATGCGGCGGCCACAAGCCGGGGTCCCAGGGGGCAAAATTGCTCAGCCCATCCGCTGACGGGACCGCTACCGAGATAAATCCTCCCGGCTGCAGCAGCGACTTTGCTTCGGTCAGAATTTGTACGGGTGAAGGCACGTGTTCGAGAACCTGGAATAAAGTGATTAGATCAAAAGTGCCGCCCGTTTGCTCAAGATTAAGATCGGAAAGTAACCGGTTGAAAACTCTGTGGCCTTTTTGGCGAGCTTTTTCCGCGGCATTCGCATTCAGTTCAACTCCGAAGGTCTGGAACCCCGCGTTCCGGGCAAGATCGAGAAAAATGCCACTACCGCAACCCACATCGAGCAGTCGCTTTAACCCTTGTCCCCTCGCAAAATCCAATGTTCTCTGGAACTCATCCCGGTGAGGGGAAAAATATTCGCTGTGTTCCAGTTGCTTGTAAAACGCCTCGTTGCCCGCCAGCGCCGGATCAGAAAACAAAAAACCACAAGTGTCGCACTGAAAACGCTCGATTGCCTGGTCGTCCCGGATTGGCCATGCCTCGGCGGTGAAATTTGCCCCTAGTACTTTCCAAAGGTCTCTTAACTCCTTTCCGGTGAGTTGGTCAACTACGTGATGCTTGCTGTGGTGACACAGCGGACAGGAAGCTATCATGACGTCGTGGTTACCCTGATCATCGGGCCTTTGATTATGCTGAGGAAAATGTCCAATGTCAGCCGCTTTGTTAATTTCGAATCGGTAAAGGGCAAAAGTTCTTCGCGAAACGGCTCAAAACACAAAAAACTTTCTGTCGCCTTCCGTTTCCGGCAGTGTTCTTAAAATGCATCAGTTAGCCCGCAAACGATCCCCCGACAGCCAGCCTCCTGGGATTGATAGCTTGAGTATTCAATGAACTGGCGCGTTAAGGTCGCTGCCTTCAAAACGCTTTCGGCGCTTCCCGGGGGCACAGCCATTTACCGCTACCTCCAGGAGCATGTCACCAAATCCCTTCTTCCCACCCGGGAGCGCGTTGGTCAAAAACTCGACGTAGGCCTTCAATACTTCCGCGCCTTGAAGGATCTGGGTCAGGTCGATACTCTCTTGAAGGGTGTTCACCTCGATTTCGGCACCGGCTGGCACCCCACCATTCCCCTCCTTTATTATTCCCTGGGTACGCCCCGCCAGCATCTCTTTGACCTCGTCCCGGTCATGAATGGAGAAATGGCCCAGGGGACGGTCAAGACCTTCCTCGATATCGTCAATCAACCCGGGTTTCCGCAACGCGCCGATCTCGGCCGGCTGCCCCCGCCGTCAGTGGGTCCAGACTGGCGCAAATATCTCGCCGATCTGGGCATGACCTATTCCGCGCCGTACGCCCAAAGTTTCCCCTCGCTGGCTGGTGGCATCGACGTCGTCACATGTACCCAGGTGCTGCTCCACATTCCGCGCGACCCGATGCGCTGGTGTTTCTCGGAGATTTACAAAAGCCTCAAGCCCGGAGGCTATTTCCTGTCCACCGTTCACCTCAAAGACCTCTATGCCAACATGCAGAGCGGGCTTTCGAAGTACAATCATTTACGTTATTCCCCCGAAAGCTGGGAACGCTGGGTCAATTCACCCCTCATGTCTTTCAATCGATTCAAGGCCCCCGATTACCGCCAGTTTCTCGAAGAAGCCAAATTTGACATCGTGAGGTTTGACATAGAACCGGGGACCAAAGCCGATCTAGAGGAGTTGGACCGCACGTCCATCGATAGATATTTTTCCGGGTACTCCAGGGACGAACTCGCCGCCACGCATCTGTTTTTTGTGGCGCGGAAGGGAAAGTGAAAGATTTTACCGCGGAATTGGCCTCCCG
>JADMIO010361580.1_pt1 | contig 48413 bp, 30 predicted proteins | sample 8958161 | NCBI WGS metagenome assembly JADMIO01 (sample SAMN16585339, study PRJNA669376) | soil metagenome | isolation source: Crop rotation soil | place: USA: Cullars Rotation, Alabama | collected 2011
CCGCGACTTCAAGTCACGTGAATTCCAAGCTTCGGATCCCACTGTGCTGGAAAGTCGGCGGGCGTCAGCGTGGTTTCCGCCCCAATATCGAAGCATTCATTGCCCGGAATCTAGGCTGCGCTCGTATTCTGCCTAGTTTGCGAGCGACGGAGGCATTGTCTCGATAAATTTTCGTTTGTTCGATTCGAACACCTATACTCGCGCTTGAAAAATCCCGTCGGAGCTTCATGACTGATCGCCGTCCATCTTCCCTCATCGGTTTGCCGCGGGCGCAGGGTCTTTACCTGCCCGAGTACGAGCACGACGCCTGCGGTGTCGGCTTCATTTGCCACATCAAGGGGAAGGCGTCGAACAAGATCGTCGCGGATGGCCTGACCATGCTCGAGCGGATGAACCATCGCGGCGCCTGCGGCTGCGAGCCGGACAGCGGCGACGGCGCGGGCATCCTCGTCAAGCTGCCGGACAAGTTTCTCCGGCGCGAGATGAAAAAGCAGGGCGTGACGCTCCCCAAGGAAGGCCAATACGCCGTCGCGCAGATCTTCCTCCCCAAGGACATCGTCAACCGCAACGTCTGCATCGACATCATTGAAGACGTGCTCCGCGAATACGGCATGAAAGCCCTGGGCTGGCGCGATGTGCCGGTCAACACCAAGTTCGTCGGCCCGACGCCCAAGAAAACGCAGCCGAAGATCCGCCAGCTTTTCGTTGGTATGGGCGAGACGTTCTTCAAAAAATCCGACTTCGACCGCCGGCTCTATCTCGTCCGCCAGCGGGTTGAGAACCTTCTCGAATTCGGCGAGCACTCCGAAACGATCCGCGAAGGGTTCTACATCAACGCCCTCAGCGCCAACCGCATCATCTACAAGGGAATGCTCACGGCTGAGCAGTTGCGCGGCTATTACCCCGATCTCTCCGACCCCGATTTCCATTCCGCCCTGGCGATGGTGCATTCGCGTTTCAGCACCAACACGTTCCCCAGTTGGCGGCTGGCCCATCCGTACCGCTATCTCGCGCACAACGGCGAGATCAACACGCTACGCGGCAACCGCAACTGGATGCGCGCCCGTTCCAGCTCGCTCCAATCCGATGTCTTCGGCGATGAGCTGACCAAGATGTTCCCGATCCTCACCGAATCCGGCTCGGATTCCGCCACGCTCGACAATTGCCTCCAATTCCTCGCCGTCAACGGGCGCAGCCTGCCGCATTCAGTGCTGATGCTGGTGCCCGAAGCCTGGCAGAACAACACGCTGATGGACGCCGATCTCAAGGCGTTTTACGAGTACCACGCCTGCCTGATGGAGCCGTGGGATGGCCCAGCGTCGATCGCCTTCACCAACGGCAACGTCATTGGCGCCGTCCTCGACCGCAACGGCCTGCGACCCTCCCGCTACTACGTCACCAAAGATGATTGCGTCATCATGGCGTCGGAAGTCGGCGCGCTCCCCGTCGATCCCGCCAACGTCGCCAAGAAGTGGCGTCTTCAGCCGGGCAAGATCTTCCTGATCGACATGAAGGCCGGCAAGATCATCGACGACAACGAGATCAAGCGCGAGCTTGTCGACAAGCGCCCGTGGCGGCGCTGGCTGGATGAAAACCTCATCGATCTCGAGTCCCTGCCGCAGCCGCAGAGCGTCCACAGCGTCGATCACGACACGCTGATGGTCCGCCAGCACGTCTTCGGCTACACGGTCGAAGATTTGAAGATGATCATGATGCCGATGGCTGTCCACGGCTACGAAGCCATCGGCTCGATGGGGACTGACACGCCCCTCGCGTGTTTGAACGATCGCCCGCAATTGCTGTACGCCTATTTCCGCCAGCTCTTTGCGCAGGTAACCAACCCGCCGCTCGATGCCATCCGCGAAGAGCTCGTGACCTCGATGTACACGTACATCGGGCGCGAGGGCAACCTGCTCGATGAGACGCCCAAGCACGCGCATCTCATCAAGCTCAAATATCCGGTTATCAGCAACGACGAGCTGGAAAAGCTCCGCGAGGTGGCGGTGGGGGACCTGCGCGCCGTCACCCTGCCGATGCTGTTCAACGTCGCTGAGGGTGAAGCGGGGATGCAAAACGCGCTCGAAGAGCTCCTCGCAGCCGCTGCGCAAGCGGTGAAAGATGGCGCATCGATCCTGATCCTCTCCGATCGCGGCGTTGATGCTGATCACGCGCCGATCCCCGCGCTGCTCGCCACCGCCGGCGTGCATCATCATCTCATCCGTGAAGGAACGCGCACGCAGTGCGGCCTGGTCGTCGAAACCGGCGAGGCCCGCGAGGCACACCATTTCTGCCTGCTCATCGGCTACGGCGCCGGCGCGATCAACCCCTACCTCGCCTTCGAAACGCTCGCCGATCTCGCGAAAGAAAACCTGCTCCCGCCGGGCATGGATTACGACGAAGCCAAGAAGCACTACATCAAGGCTGCCAACAAGGCGATCCTCAAAGTCGCCTCCAAGATGGGTATCAGCACCGTCCAGTCCTACCGCGGCGCGCAGATCTTCGAAGCGATCGGCCTCGCTGAAGACGTCGTCGAGCGCTACTTCACGAAAACCGCCTCGCGCATCAAAGGCGTCGGCCTCGATGTGCTCGCGACGGAGTGCCTCGAACGCCATCGCCGTGGCTTCCCGCCCATCAAGGTCAACGGCCACGTTCTCGAGAACGGCGGCATCTACCAATGGCGGCGGGATGGCGACTACCACATGTGGAATCCCGATTCCGTCGCCAAGATGCAGCAGGCGGTGCGGGTCGAGAGCTACGCGACCTTCAAGGAATATACGAAGATCATCAACGACGAGGCCTCCCATCGCTGCACGCTGCGCGGCCTGCTCAAGTTCAAAACCGGCCAGCGGCCGCCCGTGCCGATCGATCAGGTCGAGCCGGCGAAGGACATCGTCAAGCGCTTCTGCACCGGCGCGATGTCGCTCGGCTCGATCAGCACCGAAGCACACGAAAACCTCGCCATCGCGATGAACCGCATTGGCGGAAAATCCAACACCGGCGAAGGCGGCGAAGATTCACGCCGATTTAAGCCCGATGAGCAGCCCGATAGCAGCGGCAACCCTGTCATGCGCCGCAGCGCGATCAAGCAGGTCGCCTCCGGGCGATTTGGCGTGACCGTGGAGTATCTCGTCAATGCGGATGAGCTGCAGATCAAGATGGCCCAGGGCGCCAAGCCCGGCGAAGGGGGCGCGCTTGCGGGCAACAAAGTCGACGAATACATCGGCAAAATTCGCCACAGCACACCCGGCGTCGGGCTCATCTCGCCGCCGCCGCATCACGACATTTACTCGATCGAAGATCTGGCCCAGCTCATCCACGATCTGAAGAACGTCAACCCGGCTGCCCGCGTCAGCGTCAAGCTCGTGAGCGAAGTGGGAGTTGGCACCGTGGCAGCGGGCGTGGCCAAGGGCAAAGCCGATCACATTCTTATCTCCGGCGATTCTGGCGGGACGGGAAACTCGCCGCTGACCTCGATCAAATACGCGGGCATTCCGTGGGAGATGGGATTGTCCGAAACGCAGCAGACACTCGTCCTCAACGACCTGCGCGGCCGCGTTTACGTGCAGACCGACGGTCAATTGAAGACCGGCCGGGATGTCGCCGTCGCCGCGCTCCTCGGTGCGGAAGAATTCGGTTTCGCCACCGCTCCGCTGATCGCTTCCGGCTGCATCATGATGCGGGTTTGTCATCTGAATACCTGCCCGGTGGGTGTTGCGACGCAGGACCCGGAGCTGCGCAAGAAGTTCATGGGCAAGCCCGAGCACGTCATCAACTTCTTCTTCTTCATCGCTGAGGAAGTGCGCGAAATCATGGCCGAGCTCGGCTTCACCAAGCTCGAAGACATGGTCGGTCAGACGCAACTGCTCGAATTCGCCGACGTCAGCGAGCACTGGAAAGCGCGGCATCTCGACTTGTCGGTGCTGCTGCACAAGCCGGATGTCGCGCCGAGCGTGGCGCTGCGCCGCGTGCAGAAGCAGGACCACGGCCTTGAGCGTTCACTCGATCAAACGAAGCTGATCGAGCTCGCGACCCCAGCCCTGGAAGCCGGCAAGCAGGTCCGTGCCGAGTTGCCGATCGACAACGTCAACCGCACCGTCGGCACCACGCTCTCCGGCATGATCGCCAAGAAGTTCGGCCACGCTGGCCTGCCGGATGAAACGATCCACTTCAAGTTCAACGGCAACGCCGGCCAGAGCTTTGGCTGCTTCCTCGCCAAGGGGATCACGCTGGAGCTGGAAGGCGACGCCAACGATTACCTCGGCAAAGGCTTATCGGGCGGCCGCATCATCGCCTACCCGCCCAAGACCGCGACGTTCAAAGCCGAGCAGAACATCATCGCTGGCAACGTCATCTGCTACGGCGCGATCGCCGGCGAGATCTATCTCCGCGGCGTCGTCGGCGAACGCTTCTGCGTGAGAAATTCCGGCGCAACCGCGGTCGTCGAAGGCGTAGGCGACCACGCCTGCGAATACATGACCGGCGGCCGGGTGATCGTCCTGGGCAAAACCGGCCGCAACTTCGCAGCCGGCATGTCCGGCGGCATCGCCTACGTCTACGACGACGACGGCCAGTTCGCCAAGAAGTGCAACCACGAAATGGTCGAGCTGGAAAAGCCGACCGAGCCAGCCGACATCGAAACCATCCGCCGCCTGCTCGAAAACCACCACAAGTTCACCGCTTCGCCGCTGGCCAAAGCAGTGCTGGATGATTTCGAGAAGGAGCTGAGGTGGTTCGTGAAGGTGATGCCGACAGATTACCGCCGCGTGCTGGAGCATCAGGCGGAGATCGAAGAACGCGCTAAGCTGCTTTCCGAACGTAAAGCTGGAGGCTGAGAGAATGACCAATCACCAATGACCAATCAAGCACCAATTCCCCAATGACCAATTGGGATTTGGGATTTGGTCATTGACTGGTCATTGGTTATTGGTCATTAGGATTTGAGCAATGGGTAAGCCGACCGGTTTCAAAGAAATCCCCCGCGAGATGCCCAAGCGTCGGCCGGTGGAGCTGCGCATTCTCGACTGGAACGAGATTTATAAGCCGTTCGCCGATGAGAAGCTCCGCGGCCAGGGCGCTCGCTGCATGGATTGCGGCATCCCCTTCTGCCACAGCGGCTGTCCGCTGGGCAACATTATCCCCGAGTGGAACGACCTCGTTTACAAAAATCGGTGGCGTGAAGCCATCGAGATGCTGCACAAGACCAACAATTTTCCCGAGTTCACCGGGCGGATTTGCCCCGCGCCGTGCGAAGAAGCCTGCGTGCTCGGCATCAATGAGAAGCCTGTCACGATCAAGAACATCGAGTACGAGATCATCGAGCACGCCTGGAACAATGGCTGGGTCACGCCCGAGCCGCCGAAGGTGCGGACGGGAAAGACCGTCGCGGTCATCGGCTCCGGGCCCGCGGGCCTCGCATGCGCGGCGCAGCTTAACAAGGCCGGGCACACGGTCACCGTTTTCGAGCGTGCCGATCGCGTTGGCGGTTTGCTCCTCTACGGCATCCCCAACTTCAAGCTCGAGAAACGCTTCATCCAACGCCGCGTGAAGCTGATGGAGGACGAAGGGATCACGTTCAAGACCAACGCCAACGTCGGCGTGAACGTCAAGATCCAGGACCTCCGCCGCGATTTCGACGCCATCGTCCTCTGCGGCGGGGCGACCAAGGCCCGCGACCTCCCCGTTCCCGGGCGCGAGCTCAAGGGCGTCCATTACGCGATGGAATTCCTGCCGCAGCAGAACAAGGTCAACCTCGGCGATTCTCTTCAGGACCAGATCTCCGCCAAGGGGAAGCACGTCGTCATCCTCGGCGGCGGCGACACTGGTGCGGATTGTCTGGGCACTTCCGTTCGCCAGGGATGCACAAGTGTCCACCAGTTCGAGCTCCTTCCCAAGCCGCCCGATGGCCGCAGCGGGCCGGGCGTCGCGCCGTGGCCTTACTGGCCGATGATCTACCGCACTTCGTCAGCGCACGAGGAGGCGGAAAAGGTTCTCGATCCGAAGATTCGTGACTTCTCCATCAATACCAAGGCATTCTCAGGTGAGAACGGTGTCGTGAAGAAACTCCACGGCGTCCGCCTTGAGTGGAACAAGGACCCGCAGACCGGCCGTCCTACCATGAAGGAAATCCCCGGCAGCGAATTCGAAATGGATTGCGACCTCTGCCTGCTGGCGATGGGTTTCCTCGGCCCCGAAACCGACGGCGCCATCTCGCAACTCAGCCTCAAGCTCGACAATCGCGGCAACGTCGTCGCTGACGAGAACTACCAGACCAGCGTCCCAGGCGTCTTCGCTGCTGGCGATCTCCGCCGCGGCCAAAGCCTGGTGGTCTGGGCGATTTCCGAGGGTAGGCAAGCCGCGCGGGGCGTGGACGAATTTCTCATGGGGCGGAGCGATTTGGGTCCTAAGCTCAAGCTTTTTTAGCGTGCCGACGACCCGCGACAAAGCCGCGGGCTTTACGGGGGAATGCGCGGCGCTGAAATTCCGCACCTCCCCGCGTCGTCCCTCGTGCCGGTGGGATTACTCGGGATCGGGGTTCACATGTTGGAAGCTCTGGAATCGCGGCGGCTGTTCTCTATCGTCATCGAGAACGGCACGCTCAAGATCAACGGCACGCCCGGCGTCGATCACGTGCTGATCGAGGAAGAGGGCGACGCTTTCCCTACTTTGGTCCACGTCATGCTCAACAGCGAAAAGCAGACGTTCAAGTACGGCGACTTCAACAAGGTGCTGATCGACGTCGCCGGCGGGAAGGACAACATCGACATCTCCGAGCTCACCGCGCGCGCCACCGTCCTTGGCGGCAACGGCGCTGACCGCATCAAAGTGAATCCGCTCTCGGTTGCCGTCGGCGGCGAGGGGAATGACCGCATCTTCGCCGGTAAGGTTGGTCACGCGACGCTCCTGGGCGGCCTCGGCGATGATCTGCTCCAGGCCACCAGCGATCCGTTGCTGCTCACGCTGAACAACCCCTGCACGATGTACGGCGGCCGCGGGAATGACACGATCTACGGCGGCGACGGCGCCGACTACCTCTCCGGCGGCGCTGGCAACGATTCCATCTTCGCTGGCGGCGGCGATGACCGCGTCCTGGGCGGAGCGGGCGACGACACCATGGGCGGCGGCGACAGCCCGACGTTCTTTGGCAATCCCCAGCCGCATAACACGCTCATCGGGAACTCCGGCAACGATACGTTCATCGCGTACGCGAGTGTCGACGAGATCCTCGGCGGCCCGGGACGCGATACATCCACTACCAGATCAGCGAATGACCTGCCGCTCATCGCGGCGGCGGCGTAAAATGCGGCGATGGCGCGACAGAGCTGGCGTGTGGTGATCATCGGGTTGGCGGTGGCGTTTGCGTCGTTGTTGCTGTTGCCGTTGCCGCTGCTGACGGGCGCGAGGATCGGGCGGTTCATTCTGGTCATTGGGCTGATCGGATTCCTGCTGGGATCATCGATCGCGTTCAACGGCCTGATCGATCGGTGGCGGGGAGGGGGCGGAACATGAAGCGGGCGGCGCTGGTGATGTTTGTGCTATGGTTTGTGTGCGCGGGAACGGTGGGGGCTGGGGGGTTGCCGCTGGAGGGCTATTGCCGGGTGGGGAAGTACATGCCAGTGTTGACGGACCGTGAAGTGACGGGGTCGGGGATTTTGCCGGTGGGTATGGCGCGTGCGCGTGCAGGTGATCGGATTCTGCCGGTGCTGGTGGTTTCGGACCAACCGACGTTGACTTCGCCAATCGCGCAGATGCATCCACTTGCGGATGACCAGCGATTGGTGGGACTGGTTGGGGCTGCGACGGAGGCGGACGCGAAGCGGTTGTTTGGGGATCACCCGCTGGTAACGCTGCGGCTGGACTGGCCGCTGAGCGGGTCCGTGTCCGCATGGGAAACGCTGGACGCCGTGGTGATGACGGACCAGAAGCCGGAGGAGCCGGTGGTGGCAGGCTTGCTGTCGGGCGGAGTGTCGATTGCGGTCAAGTCGGAGCAATCGCCGCGCGGCGGATGGCCGTGGCAACCGAAATCGGCGGGTTGGTGGGTGCTGAGTTGCGATTTGCCAGCGGTGAATCCCGCGACGTTGGACGCATCACCGCTGCTTGCGCAGTGGTCGCCCAGTGCATCGGCCAATGAGCGGCGTAACGTCGTGCTTATCGCGATCATCTTGTCGATTCTCTCGCTGGCAGCCACGTTGCGTCGCGGGCGTGGCGCGCTGACGACGCTGGCGGTGGTCGCGGTCGGGTCGATGATTGTGATCGGGATCTGGCAAAGGCGCCAGCCTGGGCTTCGAACGACTTCTGGATGGGTTTGTCTGCATTCCAGCGGCATGATGGCGAGCGACTGGTGGATCGGGGCGGCGAGTGCTGGGGCGGGGCCGATGGAGCTTCCGTTACGGCAATTGCCGCATCCGATTGTTGGCGCGGATGAAATCCAACGGCTCGGGATGCGATTGGAGGTCCTTGGCGCGGGCAATGCGATCAACGTTCGATGGAACGGGGACCCGCATTCGAATGTGGCATTCGTTGTGCGCGGCGTGCGGCCGGCGGGCGTGCTTTCGACGGGATCATCGAGCGTTTCAGATCACTCGGGGTTGCGCGCGATTGCGCAGGATGCTTACCCGGGGATGATCATCCAACAGGACGAAGCAGACCGGTCGAACGACGACGGATGGGGAGTTGTGACGATGATTGAACCGGAAAAAAAAGCTGGCCACTGAAGTGGCCAGCCCGCTGAGAAATTTCACTGGGATTTGGAACGTTGGGCGCGCGTTGGACTATCGTTAGACCGCTACCGAGGCTCCTTCGTCGTCCCAATGTTTTTCTTCGAACTGCTTGCTTTTGTCGACGATCAGATGTCCCTTGTCGTCGAGGGAGATGCCGTAACGCAGCAGCGAACGTTTCGCTGGGCCTTTGGTGACCGTGCCGTTGATGGAGTAGTGGCTGCCATGACTCGGGCAGACGATTTCGCCGTTGACTTGCCTGACCGCAGCGTTGCGATGGGTGCAGGTGCTGTTGAACGCGTAGATCTTCCCTTCGTTGCGGACGACGACGATGCGATCGGTCTTGGTCAGCTTATCGTTGATGAAGCCGTCCTTGGCGTAATCGGCCTTCGCCCCCACATCGACCGGCCCGGTCGACTGGCTGGGCGGGGTGGGCTCGGCGTGGGCAAACTCACAAAGGCAGCTTGCGCAAGCCGCGCTCGCCGCGGCGACTACGAATTCCCGACGATTCAAATGCACCATTATCAAGCTCCAGAAAGCAACCAAACCGCAGAAATAGCCTATCTTAGAGGCCCGGCGTCCACCCTCCAATACCGCCGGTCCAAAACAAGCGTTGAGCAGCGTAATAACGCGAAATCACGCTATCTATTGCGGCGTCTTTGCCTCTGGAGCCGCCGGCGCATGGTGCCGATTTGCCCGGCGTTGGGGGATCGTCCGATGAGTTGTTATCCTATGCGATTGCGCAAAGATCGTGCCAAAATCGCCGAGAACCTCGAACCGCGCCGGATGCTCAGCGCCGGTCAGTTGGATGCCACCTTCGGGCAGGGCGGAGCGAGCGCGATTCAAGTCGAAGCCGGGGGCAGCATCGGATCGATCACCCCGCTGGAAGACGGCAAGCTGCTCGTCGCCACCTCCTTCAACGGCATGCTGAACTTCTTCCGCCTCAACAGCGACGGCTCGCCGGATATCACCTTCGGCGCCGGCGGCCGGCTCGCGGCTGCGTTCGCTTCCGATGGCAAGCAGATTGCTGTCGATTCGACCGGGCGCATCGCCGTTGCCAACGATTCGTCGATTGCCATGTTCACCGATGATGGCGCGCCCGACAGCAGCTTTGCTGCCGGAGGCGTGCTGCAGGTGAGCGCGACCGTTGGCGACTACTTCACTCCCGCGGGCGCGTCGCACCTGGCGTTTACCGACGACGATTCGCTAGTCGTCGCCGCGCCGGTCGAGCCCAACCCCCCTCCGATTCTCAGCGACGAGCCCAACGTAGCGCTCTTCCGCGTCGGCCGCACGGGCACGCTCGCGCTCGATTTCAGCGCACCCGATGGCATGGAGATGGTCCCCAACGAGCGGATCGATGGCCTGACGCTGTCCGGCGATCAGCACATCTTCCTCGCGACCCATGACCTGACGACAGTCATCAACGACGCCGTCGAAGAGCCGTTGGCGCACGTACAGATCCATCGCTTCGTCCCCGACGGAAGCACGGATGCCGTCGCTGACATCGGCGGCGGGCTCGACAACCTCAGCGAGCGCGTGAAAGCGATCAGCACCGCGGCCGACGGCAGCGTCGTCGCGATGATTTACGATCTTGATCAGGAGAGTCAGACGTACCACTACGCCCTGCGGCGTTTTGCGGCCATCGGAGGCGAGGAGATCGACAATCGCCCGCTGGCTGTCCCGCAATCCTGGCCGATGGCGTTTGAAATCAGCGGCGACGCCGAGGGGCATCTCTTCGTCGCCGGCGAAGATATCAATGCGGCCTGGTACGCTCAGCGGTACGGCGCGACCGGCGATCTTGATCCTTCGTACGGTGCTCTCGAAGACGTCTACGGCACGGCGACAACACTCGGCCGCCCGGACATCGCGGGGCCCAACGAATTCCTCAGCGGCGATTCCGCGGTGCTGCCGGATGGATCGGTGCTCTTCGCCAATACGCGCGACCGCGTCGGTAAACCGCACGATCTGGTCTTCGCCAAGCTCGCCGGAGGCGAAGGAACGCCCGCCGACATCACGCTTAACGCCAAGGGAACGCTCATCATCTACGGCACGCCCATCGCCGATCACATTTCTCTCTACCTGCGCGGCCGCGACGGGCGGCTCATCGTTCGCGCCGACGACTACGTTCGATCATTTTCCCCTTCGCGCGTGAAGCGCATTGCGATTTTCGGCGGCGACGGCGATGACGTCGAAACCATCGGCCCGGGAATCCGCGGCGCTTATCTCGAAGGAGACAACGGCAACGACACCCTCACCGGCGGCGACAACGCTGACGTGCTCTTCGGCGGGCCGGGGGAAGACTCCCTCTCCGGCGGCCTGGCACGTGACAAGATCTTCGGCGACGACGGCAACGATATCCTCAGCGGGAATGGTGGGAACGACTACCTCCTGGGCGGGGCCGGCAGCGACAACCTCTACGGCAACGGCAACGATGACACGCTCAGCGGCGCCGGCGGCAACGACCGCCTCTCCGGTGGCGGCGGGGCGGATATCCTGCTCGGCGGCGACGGCAGCGACTCAGCGCCCGACGATCCCCTTGATTCACGCGATTCCATCGAAATTCTTCTTTAGCAGCCGGTTTGCCCCACTCGTGTTCAAGGAGTGAACTTCGTGATGATGCATCATGCTAAGATCGAACCGCTCGAACCGCGCTGCCTGCTTTCCGCCGGCGCTGTCGACCTACACTACGGCACGGACGGCCGCGCCACGCTGCCGTTCAAATCCGGACGCATCATCGGAACCCAACCGGGCGGGCGGACGATTGTCGAAGAGTTCACCTTCGGCAGCGCGCAGACAAGACTCTGGCGGATCAACGTCGACGGCTCGATCGATGCCTCGTTCAGCGCCACACTCAGCGATTTTCCTGTTCCCAACGACTCGGCGTCCGGTACTTCGTTCAACCACGAAGGCGATTTCGAGGTCAATCCAGCGGATGGGCGCATCGCGTACGTCGTGCAGGGCGCTGACTACGCGCATCAGATCGCGGTGCTTACTGCCGACGGCAAGATCGATCCCAATTTCGACGGCGATGGCATTCGCGACATCACCGCGGGGCTTGAGGAGTGGGATCATCGCCCGATTCGCGATCTCGTCTGGCAGGGAAGCAATCTGATCGTCGCGGCTGAGCGAATGGTCAGCTCAAGCGATTCGACCAAGCTTTTGAGCCTCAGCCGATTGCTGCCGGACGGCGGGACGGATGTCGGATTTGGCGTGGCTGGTGAGCGAACGCAGGCGGACCTCGGGGCTGCGACCTTCGTTCGCGCCGGCGTCGCCGCGCTGGATGGTCGCATCATCCTGTCCTTGAAGCGCAGCGCCGATAATTTCGTGACGCTCACCCGCTACTCCGTCAACGGCACGCTCGTCACGGCCTACGGCAGTGGCGGCACGCTTTCCCTTAGTCTTTCCTCCGCTGCCGACAGCGCGCTCGGCGTCGATGTTGCAACGGATGGAAGCGTCTATGCGCTTCTTTCCAGCGGCGGGGCCGCCGCGCCGACGGGCGCGAGGCTCGTTGAGATCAACCCTACTGGCGGCAGCGGCATCAACAAGAACTTTTCACTCCACTCGGGCGACGCCAACTTCCTCGGCGATTTCATCCCCACTCAAGCGGCCCGCCAGCTCGACGGCAAATGGCTTCTCGCCGGCGCCTCAAAGAACGCCAACGGCGGATGGGGCGTCACCCGGCTCGGCGCCGACGGTTCGGTCGACACCAGCTACGGCAGCAATGGGACGACGATCGTTGACGTCGGTTACGCCCCCGGCAGCCGCGCGGATCTCGCTGCCGACGGTCGCGTCGTCGTGGGCGGTAAGAAGTACACGTCCAAGGGGACATTTCAGACGGTCCGCCTGAGCAGCGATTTGCCGCAGGTGTTTCTCAATCGCAAAGGGACGATGACTGTCTTCACCAGCGACGACGCGGAGACGATCTCCTTCGCAGTCCGCGCCAAAGACGGCCGGTGGGTCCTGCGCGTCGGCGATTTTGCACAATCACTCGCCCCCTCGCGGGTGAAACGGATCGCCATGTTCACCTACGGCGGCTACGACGCTGTTACCATCAATCTTGGCGCCAAAGGCGCGTACGTCGACGCCGGCGACGGCAACGATACCGTCAACGGCGGCGCGGGCGGCGACGTCTTCCTGGGCGCCGCTGGCGATGATCAGCTCTTCGGCAACGATGGGGATGATAAGCTCGTCGGGGGCCTGGGCATCGATTACTGCCTCGGCGGCACGGGCAAGGACGATCTCTTCGGCGACGAGGGCGTTGATACGCTCAGCGGCGGAGGGGGCAATGACCGCCTCTTCGGCGGCGCAGGCGCCGACCGAATTTCCGGTGGGCCGGGTACGGACAAGAGTGAAACCGATCCAGCCGATATCCAGCCGGGGGACATCGAGATCTTTTTGAGTTGACCTCGTCACCTGATTCGCTCTCAAGCCCGCTGCTTCTCCCGCGACATCGAATCGCTGACCGAATTGAAACGGGGCACGCCCGCGCGTCGTCGCTTGGTCGGGAGGATTTCACATGTCCAGCCTGGCCTGCGTTGAACCGCTCGAACCACGTCGACTTCTTGCTGCCGGCGCGCTAGATCCCGGCTTCGCCGTCGCCGGACGGGCGATCCTTCCGTTTGAAAACGGCCGGCTGATCGGGGTCCAGCCGGACGGGAAAATCATCGTTGCTCGCTATGTCCCCCTCACCGGCGGGAATGAGCTGATCCGCCTTGCCGCCAACGGCGCGGTTGATCCGACCTTCAAAGGCGGTCAAGTCCGTAATTTTCCTCTGAGCGGTGACAACCTCATCGCCGTCAATCCCGCCGACGGCAGGATTGCGTACGTCCTGCACAGCGGCAACGGCACGTTCGGCCTGATCAACGTTCTCACCCCTGACGGATTGCCCGACGCGTCATTCGGCGGTGACGGCGTGGTCGATCTCAATGACAATACCGGCCTCTCGCTTATCCGATGGCAAGGCGACAAGCTCGTCTTCATGGAAAACGGCATTTCGCGGCTGAAAGCCGATGGCTCGAAGGACATGACCTTCGGCACCAATGGCGTTGCCCCCAATAGTTTTGCCGAGCGCATGGAGGTCCTGCCCGATGGCGCGATCTACATTGAGAAAGACGTCATCGATCAACAGCCGGTCAACATCAAACGAACCACCCAGAACGTCACGCGCTACCTGCCCAACGGCAAACCCGACACAGCCTTTGGCGTCAACGGAGTTCAAGGGATCAAGCTCGTCACCGGCCAGGACCGAGCGAACCGGACAGCCGCGTTTCACGTCGAACCCAACGGCACGATCTACCATTTCACCACCACCGGCGATCTCGAGGGGGAGCATGCGCTGGAGATGACCGTTTACAATCCCGTCGGACCGACATCGTTCGTGCAGGTGTTCAAAGTCGACGACGCTGATGCGAACGAGCCCAATTATGTCGGAAACATTGCGATCGATCGCCTCGCTGTTCAGCCGGATGGCAAAATTCTGCTTGTCATTCCATTGCAAAACCACGGTGGGTGGCGCATCACGCGGCTGGCCGCGGATGGGGTCATCGACCCCACTTACGGCAGCAATGGCACGTTCATCGCCCGCGACATCGACGACAACGCACAGATCAGTTTCCCCCAGGTGCTTGACGATGGCGATGTGCTGTTCGGTGGAAAGTTATTGAAAAAGGGCGGGACTTTTCAGGTCGTCCGGGTTGATGGCGGGGCATCCGAGCTGCCGACGATGACGCTCAGCAGCAAGGGCACGCTCCTCGTCCATGGCACGAGCGGCAATGACACGATCGGCGTCTCCATCCGCAAGACCGATGGCCGTCTGATCGTTCGCTCGTCGTCTTCGTTGAATCCTGCGCTGGCGACGGTGAAATCATTCAACGCCGCGCGGGTGAGGCGCATTGCGATCTTCGGCGGCGATGGAATCGACACCGTCTCGATTGGCGAGGGCGTGCGGGGCTCGTACATCGACGGTGAAGCCGGCGACGATTACCTCCAGGGGGGAAGTGGCGACGATGTCATCGTCGGCGGCGCGGGCGACGACTCGCTTTTCGGCAACAACGGCAATGACACGCTCACCGGCGATAGTGGACGCGATGCGCTCTTCGGCGGGGCGGGAAAAGATGACCTTTTCGGCAACGGCGGCGTCGATTTCCTCAGCGGCAACGGTGGCAACGACCGACTCTTCGGCGGCCCCAACGACGCCGACCGAATCATCGGCGGCGCCGGCACCGACTCCGCCGCGACCGATCCGAAAGACGGGTACAAAGAGATCGAAACGTTCCTTACCTGAGTGATATGAACGCTCTACTCTTCGAACCGCTCGAATCGCGCCGCCTCTGCGCGGGAGGCCAATTCGATCCCACATTCGGCGCCGGCGGCATTTCGACCGTCGATTTGGGCAGCAACGAGCGCTCGTATGATCTGCTGGCAGCGCCGGGCGGGAAGATGCTCGCGATCGGCACGGGCGATGGTAACAACCTGCGCGTCACAAGGCTGAACAGCGATGGTTTGGTCGATAAGAGCTTCGCTGCCGGGGGCTTCCTCCAATCGAACCTGCAGTTTCTCGGCGTCGCCGGGGTCGCCAGCGACGCGATCGAGAGTTCCACCGGCCGCTTTGCGGTCGCGGTCTACGATGCGGGCTTCACCAACCTTCGACTGGCGGTCTTTACCGCGGACGGAGCGCTCGACAAGACTTTCGATGGCGACGGCATCAAGGCGGTTGTCGAGTCCAACTACCTGCGCGTCGGCTTTCAGCCGGGCGGGAAGCTGATCGTCGCGGGGATCGTCAACGGCAAGAAGGGGATTCACCGCTTCAACGCCAACGGCTCGCTCGACACGACCTTTGGTGACGGCGGCTCGACGACGTTCGCCCATGGGACAGCGGCGGACATGGTGGTGGCGCCGGACGGCACGATCACGGTGGCTGCTTCGGAGGCGAAGGAGACGCTGCTGTGGCTGTGGCGTTTCAAAGCCGACGGCGCGCTCGCTGCCGAGCTTGGGCCCAACCACAACGGGGTGATCGTCACCGCGTTTGGGCGGGGGATCGACATGGATGTCGGGCCGGACGGTTCGGTCGCTTACGCGAGCACGGGCGACCGCTCTCCGGAAGTGCTGCGTTTCGAGGCGGACGGCACGCCCACCGTGAACGTCATTTATCTCCAGGACCCAGCCGTTTTCCCGCTCCAGGTGCAGGCGGACGGTGCCGTTGGCGTCATCGTGCTCGAGACGTATCAGTTGAATGATGTCCCTGCGCTACGGCTTGCGCGTTATACGACAGCGGGCTTGGATCGCGGTTACGGCGTGGGTGGATACGTTCCGATCGCCTTCGGCGCGGACGGATTGCTCGTTACCGACGATGGCGCTGCATTCGTGGCGGGCGGGGTTGCGCGAAAGCTGTCGAACGGCGTGCGCAACACCGATTTCCGCATTGCCAAATGCATTGGCGGGCAGCAGCCGCGTTTTACGGCGGAACTTGATTCGCGCGGCACGCTGACCGTCACCACAGCCGACGATTTTGACGCCATCAACATCTACCTGCGCAGCGACGGGAGGCTGATGGCCCGCAACCTGAACGATACCGCAGGGTTCCGGCCCGGGCACGTTAAACGAATCGTGATCTTTTGCGGCGGGGGCAATGATGGCGTCTCGATCGACGCGCGGCTGATCATGCCAGCCTACATCGACGGCGGCGTCGGGAACGACAGCCTGCACGGCGGCTCGGGCGCGGATCAAATTCTGGGCGGGCTGGGCAACGACGAGATCCTCGGCTTCGACGGCAATGATACGCTGCAAGGCGGCAGCGGGAACGATTACATCATCGGCGGCGCCGGCAGCGATGATCTGTACGGCAATGGCGGCCGCGACACCCTCTCCGGCGCAGGCGGGAACGACCGGCTCTTCGGCGGACCGAATGATGCCGACTGGATCAAAGGCGGCGCCGGCAACGACGCCGCCGCGAAGGACGATAAGGATCATTTCGATACCGTCGAGAAATACCTCGTCTGACCCGGGGCATCTCCCGACGCCTACGCGTGCTGAAGCGGCACCCAGCTCCTCTGGCTCGATCTCCCCTGGCGGCCGGGCGGTGCGACTGTCGACATCCCGGGCTACAACGTCCGCGCTCTGCCGATGATCAGCAGCGCTCAGACTATGATCCATTTCGCAATCATCTGTGAGCTGGCGGAGCTGGTGGGCTGGAAATAAGCGGAGCGTGAGCGCTCCATCCCCGCAGCCGGTATAATGTATCGCGAGGTGGATGACATGCGCACGTCAACCGTTGTTCTACTGTCACTGACGCTGATTTTCGCAACCCGCGCCCCGGCACAGACCCCAGTCGGTGTTCAACTGCCCACGGTCGACGAGCTGAAGCAGAAGTTGAGCGACGGAAAGACGACTGAAGTTCTCGCGGGCGTGGCCAAGTTGCTCGCGTTGCGCGGTGATGCCGCCAAGGCATACGACCGGTATGAATTGTTTTCGCTGCGCGGAGAAGCCTCGCTGCGCAGCAAGGCGATGCCCGCCGCCGCCGATTCGTTTGCCGCCGCCATCAAAGAGAGACCGATTCACAAAAGAAGTCGATCGCGCGAGCGACGGAAATCCTCATCCGCCGCTCCAAGCCAATCGGTTACACGCCCAAGCCCGCGCCGCGTGAGGCTGGCGTTCCCGCGACCAAGCCGGCCGGGCCGATTCCGATCGTGGAGGAAGCCGATCGCAAGCAGGCATTCGGCGCTCTACTGGCCGATGAAATGGCGGCGATCGATCCAAAGCTGAAGGCAGCCGTTGCGGCCGGCAACCTTACGCCCGTGATTGAGACCGCCAGGGCGCTGGCGGATCTGAGCGCCATCGAAACGGCTGCCACCGGCACGAACGATCAGACCAAAAAAATCGGCGCGAATCTCGGCAGCCACGCGCATATGCTGATCAAGGCGGCGCTCCAGTCGCTCCATCAGCGCACAGAGAAGTCATGGGCGGCGGCCAGCCGGAATCGATCCAGCGACGACCGCCGCGGCGCCCTGGGGGATCAAGCCTACGGTATGTGGGGCCTGACCAGCGTTGAGACCAGCGATCTGAAGGACGTGATCGCCACCACCGAGAAGATCATTCCCGTCGCTACTCAGCTTGGCGAGGTCACCGAGAGCGCTGACTTGAAGGGCGATGCGCCGGAGGCTGAAAAAATCCGCGATCGCGCCAGGGAAGTACTCGACTACGACTATAACAATCAAGGGCGTTACAATCAGCAGCCGCCCAGGCAGCGCGCGACGGGGAGCAATCGGTGATTCGGGTGCGACTTTGCGGCACCAAGGATGATGCTTGAATATAACTGGCACAGCAGCCAGGTTGCTTCATCGTCAGTCGGGAATTAGGGCTGCGCACCATGTCCATCACCGCCAACGATCTGTCTCTCGCCGCCCGCGTCCGCCAACATGAATGGATGGATGCACCCGATGCCGACCCGGTCGAGATCGAGCGCAGCCTGCGTTTCATCCGGCGGGTCAACCGGCTGCTCCTTTACACGCGCGCGACCATCACGCATCTCGACCGTTTCAGCCGGGGCTGGAAGGCGGGCGAGCGGATCACGATGATCGATTTCGCAACGGGGTCAGCCGATGTGCCGCATGCGATCCTGCGCTGGGCGGTGAGGCGCGGGTTTGACGTTCGCATCACCGGGATCGATTTTCACGCCGCCACGTCGCGCCTGGCCGCTTCGCGAACGCGCGATCCAAGATTGACGATCGTCCAGGCGGACGCCCTCAACGCGCCATTCGATCAATGTTCCTTCGACTACGCGCTCTGCTCGATGTTCCTGCACCACCTCAGCGACGACGACGCGGTGGGCGTATTGAAGGCAATGAACCACGTCGCCCGCCGCGGCATCGTCGCGGCCGACCTGCTGCGCGAGCGGCCGGCGTACAATTGGATCCGCTTGCTGACGTTGTTTTCGTGCCCGATGATCCGGCACGACGCGCGCGTCAGCGTCATGCAGGCGTTCAACACTGATGAAGTGCTCGCCCTGCGCGATCGAGCCGGCTTGGCATATCCCCAATATTTCCGCCATTTCGCCCACCGTTTTGTCCTTGCGGGTGAGAAAAACCCGGCGGCGTTACACGCAATACGCTAAGATATTTTCAGGTGAGTGACGACAGCACTTTCGCTGCGCCTCAGACTCCGGATGAGCCGCCCGCGGACGCGCAACTTGACGGCCCCGGAGAGCCGATTCGGTGGGTGACCGTTGCGCACTTCTTCGACCCCGAACACGCTCATATCGCCCGCCTGCGGCTTGCTGACGAGCAAATCCCCTGCTTCATCGCCGACGAGTACGCCGTCGGCACCCTCTGGCAGGATGCCATCGCCCTGGGCGGCGCGAAGCTGAAAGTTCCGGTAGACTCGGCGCCTGCGGCGGAGTCGGCGCTGGCGTGCGCGGCCTTCGTTGCGCCACCGCTTCTTGACGGACGCGATCGCTGCCCGCGCTGCGGATCGTCAGACGTCGGCGACGGTCATTCCGCGCGACGTTTCTTGTGCATGATGCTGGTGGCTTGTTTGCTTGTCGACCCCTTGCTAATCGCTGCGGCGCTGGCGGGTGGAACCGTCTACCTGATGGCGACCCGCACGCGCTGCTGCCTGGAGTGCGGCTTTGAATGGCCGAAGGGCTCGCGCAATACCGAAACCATCCCGACCAGTGACCCTCTTGCCAACGAAGATTCCGATAACGAGAAAGCGCCCTAAACCGCCGCCGGCATCGCCCCCACCAGCGGGCGCGTCTGCGCCGCCGCTTTCGAGCCGCGCGGCAGGCCGATCGTCTTGGCGGAAATCTTGTCCTGCAGCCGCATGATCCCCTCCATCAGCGCCTCCGGGCGGGGCGGACAACCGGGCACGTACACATCCACCGGCACCACCAGGTCCACGCCCTTTACGACGTTGTACCCATACTTGAAGTATGGCCCGCCGCCGACCGTGCACGCCCCCATCGCGATGACGTACTTAGGATCGGGCATCTGGTGATAGAGCCGTTTGAGGCGGGATGCCATTTTGTAGTTCACCGTTCCCGCGACGATCATCAGATCCGATTGCCGCGGAGTTGCGCGAAACGCGCCGGCGCCGAAGCGGTCGAGGTCGAACCGCGATGCCCCTACCGCCATCATCTCGATCGCGCAGCACGCCAGGCCAAACGTCATCGGCCAGATCGAATTCTTGCGGCCCCAGTTGATCATGAAATCGAGGCTGGTGACGATGAGGCCTTCTTCGAAGCGGTTTTCAATCCAGGACATGCCGTAATCTTAGTCGCCGGCGCCAGATAGCTCAACGACAGCAACTTCAGTGAGCTCGGTAAGCTACCTCGCTGGAAGGCGAAAACGTTGAACCACGTCGGTTACGTCGGTTCGGACAGTTCTTCAGGGGAGGGAGGGGGGCGGCTTCATCCTCTTTTTTTTCTTATATATAAGGTCAGAAAAAAAATCAGAAGGTCGTGCAATCGCGAGCGATGCCGAAAGCAAGCTTAGACCCACCTCTGAAGAAGTGTCCGAACTGTCCGAACTGACGTAGGACTTCATCGTGGAAATGGGGCATTCCATCGCCGACCTCGCTTGTCGCACTCCTCCAGGCCCACCGCGGCCCTCGTCCCCTTCGGGAGCTCGATATGCTACCTTTCACCCTGCGAGAGTAAGCAACATGGTGGAAGATCTGATCGTCTTCGGCGGTTCCGGCAGCCCGAAGCTCACCGCGCGGATTTGCGAATACCTCAAGGTCCCCTGCGGGCGAGGCGATGTGATCCGCTATGCGGATGGAAACCTGTTCGTCCGCGTCCGTGAAAGCGTCCGCGGCAGGCATGTGTACCTCGTCCAGTCCACCGCTCACCCAGCCAACGACAACTTCATGGAACTGCTTTTCTGGATCGATGCATTCCATCGTGCTAGTGCTGCTTCGATCACCGCGATCGTGCCGTATTTCAGCTATCAGAAAGGGGACAAGAAGGATGAGCCGCGCGTCTCCATCCGCGCTCGCGTTTGTGCTGATTGCATCGAGGCCGCGGGAGCGGACCGCGTGGTCACGCTCGATTTGCACGCGCCTCAGATCCAAGGATTTTTCAAGGTGCCGGTGGATGATCTTTATGCGCGGCCAACGATCGTGACCGCGATCAAGGCCATGAATTTGCCGAACCTCGTCGTCGTCTCCCCCGATGCCGGCTTCGTCAAGAAAGCCCGGCAGTACGCAGCGGCCCTTGGTGCTCCCCTGGCCATCGCCGACAAGCAACGGCTGGACCTGCATAGCAAGATGAACATCGCGGCCATCGTCGGCGACGTCGCCGGCAAGACCGCCCTGATCGTGGACGATTTCACCACCAGCGGTGGCACGCTGGCGGAGGTGGCGACGGCGCTGATCGAGCGCGGCGCAAATCAGGTCTTCGCCGCCATCACGCACGGCGTCTTTGCGCAGGATGCGATGAGGCGGCTGGACGACAGTCCGATCCAAAAGCTATTCGTCACCGATTCGATCGAAACCCAGCCGGTGGCACTATCGAAGAAGGTGGAAATGATTTCGGTCGCGCCGTTGCTCGCCGAAGCAATACGGCGGATTCATCACCGCGAGAGCATCAGCGTGTTGTTCGACGCCAGGTGATTTAACGTAGCATGGCCGTCCCGGCCATGGTCTCGTCGTGGGTCAGAAGACATGGCCGGGACGGCCATGCTACGAATCAAAACTACAGATCGTCACTGCGCCGCGTCGACGGCGCGGTTGCGGGCTTGGTGGATGGTTTAAACCCCTCATCCTTCATCATCTGGCGGATTTTCGCCAGTTTCTCGTCGGTCTTGAATTTGATGTACTCGCGGACGTCGGAGGGGACCTGCGATTCGCGCACGACCACCTGGACGCCGTTGTCAAGAGTGATCATCGCTACGGACGGCTCGCGCACTGCCGCGCCGGCGCTGGGATTGGAGATGTACACGCCCTTGTCGTTGGCGATCCACGCCAACCCGGTGAAGCCCGCCAGATTTTCCAGCGCCTGCTCGATGCTCGCATTTTCCAGCACCAGGCGGACGTTCTGCTGCTCGGGCGAGAGGCGCGCGACGGCGCCTGGCTCTATCGTGAACTTCACGCCTGAGCGCGATTGCAATTCCGCCAGCACTTGCGAGACGTTCACGCCGTTGAAGCGGATGGTCACTGTCTTATTAGCGAGCTGGCCGCGAACCTGATCGACCTTCTGCATGACAACCAGGCTCTTGCCCCACGGGTACCACGTCGCGTCCGTGTTCAGCGGGATCGCGTCGAGCGCTTCGAGCAGGGTGGCGTCGCGCTTGACGGGGACGCTGGTGCCATCGGCGCCGCCGGCGCGGTTTTCCACGGCAAAATTGCTCTTGGAGGATTCCAGCTTGGCGTCGACGGCCTCGAGAAGGCCGCGCACGGTCAGTTGCGGCTTGCCCTCGTAAGGCGTGCGGGAGAGGAAATCGAGCACCGCCAGTTCATCGACGGTGGCGCGCCGCCCGAGACGTTTAAGCGCGGGCAATGGCTGGATCTCGACTGCTTCATCCTTCAGCTCAAAGGTGAGTCCCAGCTTTCGCGTGATCGCGGCCAAGGCGTCCCGCAGCGTCTTATTCTCGATCTTGGCATTGATGGTCGTCTGCTCGCCCCACGGCAGCAGGTCCCAGACCTGCGGGGCGACGTCGATGCGCACGCCGTTGCTCTTGTCCTCGATGATTTTCACCGCCTGCGGCAGCGGCTGATTCTTGATGTCGAGCTGCACATTCTTGTCCAGCTCCGCATTGATCAGTGCGGAGGAGCTTTGCGCTCGAACAGGAATGATGAGAAAAAGAACCAGTAGGAGTGGAAGCGGAAGCCGGCGCATCAGATTTTCCTCGATGGACGATTGCCAGCCTATTGGAATGGCAACCAGGCGCTATCTTGCCGTTCAAGCTGGCTGCTGGCAATGACCACGTGCGGTGTGCGGTAGATGATATCCTCGGCGGCTGCGTAGTTGGTGTGCTGGGCCGCTGGTGACGGGCCGATCGCGACCTCTTCCACCGCCGGGCCGTTTGAAGCTTCCGCGGCAGGGCCGGAGATTTCGGCGATGGCAACCAGCGTGGGATTGTGCGGCGAGATCGACGTTGGCGCCGGGACATCCATCGCAACGTTCGTCGGATGAGCGGGCCGCAACGTTAGCCACGCGGCGGTCCCGATCGCCAGCAGCACTGTTGCTGCTATCGCCAGCCGGCCCCAGGTACGCGATACGAAGGTGCGCGTGGAAACGTGAATCTTGTAAGTCGAACGCTCTTGAGCTTCGGCCGCGGTGAGTGCATCCGAGAAATGCCCCGCCAACCGATCCCAGTTGACAGCAGGCAGCGTCAGCTCGCGCTTCATGGCGACCTCGAGCTTGCGATACGACTCCAGCATCGCCCGCGCCTCGGCATCGCTCGCCAGCAACGCTTCCAGCGCAGCAATTTCCTCAGCTGGCAGGCTGCCGTCGGCATATTGGCTGATGCGAAATTCGAGTTGCTCGTCGATCATGTGATTCACGTAGCATGGCCGTCTCGGCCATGATTTTCTCTAACACAGGCATGGCCGAGACGGCCATGCTACGAAAGATGTTCCTTCAACAGCTCCTTCAGCTTCTTGCGTCCCTGAAACACATGCCACTTCACCGCTTCCACGCTGCATTCGAGCGCCTCAGCCACCTGCTTCTGCGGCATTTCATCGATGGTGAACATGATCAGGGCCAATCTCTGTTTCTCCGGAAGCTGGGCCAACGCTTCCTTTAGTCTCGCGCCAAGCTCTTTTCCTTCCAACCCACGCACCGGATCAGCCGACGACGCCATCCATTCCGACCCGCCGCCGTGCGCTTCGGTCGCCTGTCCCCCCTGCGGCTCCAGCACATCCGCCAGCGGCACCGACTGCCGCGTCTTTCGGCTCCGCCGATAGTTCAGCGACAGATTCGACACAATCCGCATCAGCCAGCCGCCGAACGCGCCGGGCTTCTGCAACGTCTCCAGACTCGTGAAAGCCTTAAGAAACGCGTCCTGCGTGACTTCCAACGCGTCCTGAGTGTTGCCCAGCAGCCGATACGAGACAGCGACCGCTTGCCGCTGATACTTGCGGATCAACGCGTCGAAGGCTTTGCGATCCCCCGCGAGCGCCTTCTGGACCAGCTTGATATCCGCAGACCCTCCCGCGGGCGGCGTCTCGTCCGGATTGGGATCGCTCGCCTGGGGGTCCATAGGTTAAGACACTCTAATCATGGGTGGGTTAGAGGGTTGGGAACAATTTCGACCCCAAGTCAGCGACGCGCTAAGCCGCTAGCGGCTTAGCGTATCCCCTATCTTATCGGACCCGCGCCAGTAACTCGCGACAGTAGCTGCCCACCGCCCCAACCACCGCATCTGTACCCTTTTCGATTTGTTGCGTCATCCGCCGCACCACTGCGCTGCCCACGATCGCCCCATCCGCCACGCCAGCGAGCTGGGCCACGTGATCTGCAGTTGAAATGCCAAATCCGACGCAAACCGGACGGTCGGAAAGCCCCTTCATCTGCTTCACCCCATCCGCCAGCTCAACCGGCAAAGCGTTCCGCTCGCCGGTAATCCCCGCGACAGCCAGATAGTAGATGAACCCACTACTCAGACGCCCGATTTCCTTCCGGCGCTCGGCGGTAGTCGTGGGAGCCACCAGCAGGATCGTATCCAGCCCCGCCGCCTGCACCTTCGCGCAAACCGATTCCGCCTCCGGCGGCGGCAAGTCAGGGAGAATCAGCCCATCAAACCCCGATTCCTTCAGCATGGCGGCAAACTTCTCCACCCCGTACCGATACGCGACGCTGAAGCTCACCATCCCCACCAGCGGGATGTTCACGCCCGCCCGGGCCTTCTTCACCGTCGCGAAGACATCCTTCAGCTTCAGCCCCTTGGCCAGCGCCTTGGTAAACGACTCCTGAATCACCGGCCCGTCCGCGATCGGGTCGGAGAACGGAATCCCGATCTCAATGATGTTGGCCCCCGCGGCTTCAAGCGCCGGCAACACCTTGGCGGTCGCCTCCAGATCCGGATAGCCGGCCGGGACGAACGGCATCAGGGCGATCTGCTTCTTGGAACGGAGCTGGGAGAACGTTTCAGCAATGGAACGCGGCATTGGCGGCGATCATAGAAGCGGGGGAATCTTCTTGCCAGTCACCCGCGGCACGCTCGGAGCATCCCGAGACACGGTACGATGGGCAGCCTACCGTTAGCATTCACCCGCCCGGGAGCCCACATGGCCATCGCATCCAACGAAGTCGCGTTTCCGATCCTCACCCCCGAAGAAATGGACTTCATCCGCGCGCACGGTGAGCGCGTCACCTACAACGACGGCGACGTCGTCTTCAAAGCGGGCGAGGCAGCCATCGATTTCTTTGCCGTCGAATCCGGCGAGCTGGAGATCATCAATCCCACCGCTGACGACGCCAGCGTGACCGTTCACAAGGCGGGGGAGTTCGCCGGCGACATCGACATGCTCACGCGGAGGCCGGTGATCGTGACTGCCGTTGCACGCGGGCCAAGGACCGTGCTGCTGCGCGTTCCCAACGAACATTTTCGCCGCGTACTGCATTCCATCCCGCATCTGGGGGAGCGCTTGGTGACAGCGTTTGCGCAGCGGCGGCAGCTCCTTCAACAATCGGGTGTCTTGGGGTTGAAGATCATCGGGCCGTCCCAGTGCGCCCAGACTAACCTGCTGCGCGAATTTCTCTTCAAGAATTTCGTTCCCTACACCTGGTATGACCCGCTCGCGGACAATGGCGCTCGCGCGCTCAAAGGCGTCAACAAAACCCCCAAGGATTCGCCCGTCGTGATCTGTTCCGACGGCAGCGTGCACTGCAATCCGCCGTTGCGAAAGTTGTCGCATTGCGTCGGACTCTATCGCGAGTGTCCCAACGGGAATTACGACCTGGCCATCGTCGGCGGCGGACCCGCGGGCATGGCTGCCGCTGTGTATGCCAGCTCCGAAGCGGTCAACACCATCGTCCTCGACCGCCTCGGGCCCGGTGGGCAGGCATCGGGCTCGTCGATGATCGAGAACTTCATCGGCTTCCCCAGCGGGCTATCGGGCGCGGAGCTTGGAACGCGCGGTGCTCTCCAGATGTATAAGTTCGGTGCGCTCTTCATCACTCCGGTTGTCGTCAAACGCCTCGTCCCCGGCGAGGAGTATCACACGCTACTGACCGACGGCGACGAACACGTCCGCGCCAAAGTCGTCCTCATCGCCACCGGCGTGAAATGGCGCAAGCTCCCCGCGAAAAACGCCGAAAAGTTCGAAATGGCCGGCATCTACTACGCTGCGACGACCGTCGAATCGCGCCTCTGCACGGGCGGCATCGCCATTGTGGTGGGCGGCGGAAATTCCGCCGGCCAGGCAGCAATGTTCCTCTCCGAAAGCTGCCCGCAGGTCCACCTCATCATTCGCAGCGACAACTTCGCCAAAAGCATGAGCGACTACCTCGCCAGCCGGATCCAGGAGAACCCGCGCATCAAGGTCCATCTGAACAGCGAGATCGAAGCCGTACTTGGCGACCGCCGCCTCAGCGGTGTCGAACTCATGGATAAGTCGACCGGCCAGACGACGCAGATTGATTGTTGCGGCGTGTTTGTCTTCATCGGCGCCGAGCCGTTCACGAGCTGGCTGCCCGATGAAATCGCCCGCGATGAACAGGGGTATCTCCTGACCGGCGCCGACGCCAAAGCGAGCGGCAAATGGCCGCTCACCGCTCGGGAGCCTTGGCCGCTTGAAACGTCCATACCCAGAGTCCTGGCAGCAGGGGATGTTCGAATGGGATCGACCAAGCGCGTCGGTTTCGCCGTCGGCGACGGCTCGCTGGCGGTCACCTGCGTCCACCGCCTGCGAACCTGACGAATTACGGCTTGGAATCCGGAACGTGGAGGATTTGATGCGGGCGAATGTGGTTGAGCGCTTGCAGTATTGCGGGCGCAAGCTTTTTCAGGTCCGCATATCGGTTCGAATTTGCATGCAAAACGATGACCGCGATCGGTAATGTTGCTACGTTCTGCTGAAAGGCGAGATTCCGATCGACGGTGACAAAGACATCGAAGTCTGCCCGAGCGGCTTGGAGGAGTCGCGCGTCCGATGAGCCGCCCAATCTGGCTTGCTGCGCGGTCGCGACGACGTGCCCTTGCAGGTCTCGCCCCAACTTACGCGGCACGCACTCGTCGATCAAGACGCGCATCTACTCGACGCTTGCCAGGATTCGCTTCTTCGCCAGTTCGATCGCCGCGATCACCTGCTCGCGCGAAACCGTGGGAAAATCGTCGAGAAATTCGTCGATCGTTTCCCCTCCTTCGATGTAGTCGATTAACGTCTGAAAGGGGACTCGCGTCCCGACGAAGACGACTGCGCCTCCCATGATTTGGGGATCGGAGTGAATGATTTGCGTCGTCGTCATGGCGATGATTATAGCCTACTTTTCGATCAACCGCGCGACTTCCTGGCAATCCTTATCCCCGCGACCGGAGCAGTTAATCACCAGAATCTGATCCTTCTTCATCGTCGGCGCCAGTTTCTCCGCCTGTGCGAACGCGTGTGCGCTCTCCAGCGCCGGCAGAATTCCTTCGAGCTTAGCGACCGTCTCGAATGCATCGAGCGCTTCCTGATCCGTGATGCTCACGTATTGCACGCGGTCGGCGTCTTTCCAGAATGAGTGCTCCGGCCCGACGCCTGGATAATCCAGACCCGCGGAAACAGAATGCACATCCGCCGTCTGCCCGTCATCATCCTGTAACACGTAGCTCAGCGAGCCATGCAGCACGCCCGGTTTGCCGTGCGAGAGCGTGGCGGCATGCTGGCCGAGGGCGGAGCCTCTGCCACCGGCTTCGACGCCGATCAACTTCACGGTCGCATCGTTGATGAAAGGGTAGAAGATGCCCGCGGCGTTCGACCCGCCCCCCACGCACGCGATGATCGCATCAGGCAGGCGGCCTTCCTTCTCCATGCACTGCTCGCGCGTCTCGCGACCGATACACGATTGAAAATCCCGCACCATCATCGGAAACGGATGCGGCCCCGCCACCGAGCCGATGATGTAATGCGTCGTATCGACCGTTCCCATCCAATCACGCATCGCCTCATTCAACGCATCCTTCAGCGTCTTCAGACCGCTGTGCACTTCCTTGACCGATGCCCCCATCAGCCGCATGCGGAAGACATTCAGGCTCTGCCGGCGGACATCCTCGGCCCCCATGAAGACTTCGGTCTTCAGGTCAAAGAGCGCCCCGACCGTCGCCGTCGCCACGCCATGCTGACCCGCGCCGGTCTCAGCGATGATGCGCTTCTTGCCCATGCGCCTGGTCAAGAGCGCCTGGCCGATACAGTTGTTGATCTTGTGCGCGCCGGTGTGATTGAGGTCCTCGCGCTTCAGATAAATCTTCGCTCCGCCGTATTTCGCGGTTAACCGTTTAGCGAAATAGAGCCGCGATGGCCGCCCGACGAACTCGCGCAGGTACTGCTCAAACTCCTCGACAAATGCCGGATCGTTCTTCGCTTTGGTGTATTCCGCGTCAAGCTGCTGAAGCGCCGCAACAAGCGTCTCAGGGACAAACGTCCCGCCATACGGCCCAAAATGGCCAAGCGCATCGGGAACAGACGACAATGAAGGCGGCGGGGCGGTGGTCATGAGATGTATCTTAGGCTGACTCGGGTGTTATTGGTTAGTCGTTAGTGGCTAGTTGCGAAGAACTGCTCCGACAGCAACGAACCACTAACACCTGACAACTGAAAATTCACGCATTCTGCACCGGATGCTCCAGCGCATCCTCGACCTGCTCCGGCGCTTCGGGCTCTTCATTGCGTTCATGCTCCCAGCGGCGGCTGGTCCAGTAGCCATAGATCGAGCCCGCGACGCCGACCGACGCGTAATCCAGCGGCAGGGGTCGCCCCAGCGCCGGCGCCCAACCTCCGACTTCACCCCCCGGCAGGTTCGTGCCGCCCGACCACGCGAGCGCGTATCCAATCACCCCCACGATCAAGGGCGTGATCCAGTACCAAATACTCGGTCGGGATGGAAAGAGGCTATGCGCCGCGAGAGCCGCGCCGTAAGCCGAAATCGCCACCGCCCAGACCGCCTGTGCTTTCTTGTCGGTCTGCGCCAGGAGAAGCATCAACACCAGCATGACCACGACCTGCGTCGCCAGCGCCATTACGCCCTGGAACGGCATGTCATCGGGATCGGCATCGCCATGCGGCTCGCCGCGGATCAAGCGCAGGTCGCGGAGCGTCATCAACGCGAACCACCCCACCGCCACGATCGCAAAAAGCAGCAGGAGCTCGAGCATCAGTTTCAAAAACACACCCGAGTCGGGCGCATCCATCAGCACATCGTGCATCGCGCCCCCGCGCACCGAGAGCGCCAGCATCCCGATCGCTGCACAGAAGAGCCCGCCTTCAAAGTGCACGATATGGGTAAAGAAGCTGGTGATCAGCACGCAGGCCACGAGCAGCACGGCCGTCATCAGGAGGATGACTACCGGCGACGGCTGCATCAGCAGGCTGGCGTCATAGCCGTAAAACCGGGGAGTCGAGAACATGCCGCCGACGGTCCAGAACATCGCGAATGAGGCGATGCTGCCGATCGACAACAGCGTGCGGTCGCGCGTGCTGTAGGATGACCAGATGTTCTCACCGAGTTCCCCCGCGCCTTCTGCAATGATTTCAGTCATGACGGAGAGGAGTGTACCGCGTCGCCGATTAGAAATGAACGCGAAGGACGCGGGAGAAACCCAAATGCAGAAGGCCGAACGACAAATCAGCTGCGGATTCCACATGACCAAACGCTCGCCCACGTACCTTTTTCCCATTCCCGATCCCACTGGCATGAAGACATTTGCCGCGGCGGTGCTACGATGATGTGAAATTCAGAGCTTCGATGATGTGAAATTCAGAGCTTCAGGAGGCCATCGATGAAGAGATTTGCCTTGTTCACCATTTGTTTGGCGCTGGTGTGTGCGAGTTCGTCGCGGGTCCTGGCGCGGGATGCGTTTAATGGAAATTGGAAGGTGACGATCTCACCTGCGGACGATGATGCGGGCAAGGCGGGAGCGAAGGAATTCAAGGATGTGTTGACGTTCAAAGGGAGCCTGTTCAAGTCGGCGGAGCTGGAGAAGAAGGGGTTTAAGCCAGCGACGTATGAAGAAGACACCCGCGGCGGGGTGGCAGCGACATTCAAATGCGAAATGAAGAGCGAGAAAGCCGGCAAGGCTGTGTGGAAAGGCATGTCCACGGGCGCGGATATTTCGGGTGAGCTGGTCTGGACAAAGGCGGATGGGACGGAGCTGAGGTATTCGTTTAAGGGGGAGAAGGGGAATTAGGATCGGGTTCCGGGTTCCGGGTTCCGGGTCTCGAATTTAAACCCGGAACCCGGAACCCGACAACATCATGCCTGATGTGCTGAACGATTCCGCGCCCACAGCCTGGCGATGCATTCGTCGCGCGTTGGCGCTGCGGTGTCCCGAATGCGGCGAGTCGCCGATCTTCCTGCCGCTTCGGCGCGTGCGGAGTTTGTACGACTACTTCACGCCGCTCGATGGGTGCCCGCGCTGCGGGTATGCCTACGAGCGCGAGCAGGGATACTTTCTGCTGGCGGTGTGGGGGTTGAACTACGGGGTCGTCGCGGGGCTTGGAGTGCTGGCGGGGCTTTACATACAGAACAAGTACAACCCCGGGGTCTGGAGCGCGATGTGGCTGTGGCTTTTGCCGATGCCGGTCATGAGTTTTCTGCTGGCGCGGCATGCGAAGGCGTTGTTTCTGGCGATGGATCATTACTTTGATCCGCACGTGAAGCGTTCGCGCCAGGCGGAGGAACATCGGAGCGAGTGATGATGTTGGCTTCGCCGATCTGGTTGATTGGATTGCTGCCATGGGCGGGGGTGGTGATCTGGATGCTCCTCGGGAAGCGGCTGGGGGTTACGGTTCCGTTTATCGAATTGTGGCGCGGCGCGCGCGAGCCGGCGCGAGGTCGACGCCAGATCACTCGCCCGTCCGCTGCGGTGATGACGGTGCTGGGCGCAATTTTGCTGGCGATTCTGGCGGCGGCGCGGCCTGCGTTGAGGCGTGCGAATGCTGCGGCGAAGGTGACGGTGATTGTCGATCGTGGCATCACGATGGCGCCCAAGGGTCGCATGGCGTCAGCCGAAGAGGCTTTGCGGGATGCGCTGGTCGCCGATGCACAAGTTGACCTCGTCGCGGTCCCGCGATTGGCGGCTGTGGATTGGGGTCAGCCATTCTCCTTGCCTGAGACGTGCGTCGATACGTCGTCGGAGTTGAATCAGGCGGTATCAGCTGCACTGCCCCGCAGCGACGGCGCGGTGATCGTGTTGACGGACAAAATCGTGCGGGATGATCCGCGTGTCATCCGCATCGCGCCCAAGGGGGCCGTGGAGAATGTCGCGATCACTCGTTTTGCCATTCGCGAAGATGCCGGCGGCAAGCCGCAGGCGATGGTGACGCTGCGGAACGATTCCAACTGGCTGCGTGCGCGGTTGAGCGTCGCCGATGTGAAGCAGGAGCTCCAATTGCCGCCGCGGGGGCAGGTGAGGAGCTATTTTGTCGAACTGCCGACGGTCGCTGCGACCGCGAAGGCGGTGATCGACGTGGACGATGAATTCGATGGGGACAATGTCGCGTATCTGGCGCGTCAGCCGGACCGGGCGGCCATCGAGCTTCGCGGGACGTTGTCAGCGGATGTTCGGCGGATGGTTGAGGCGTATCGAGCGGCTCGGCGGGCTAGGGACGCGAATTCGGTCGTCGCTGTGGTCGGGTCCGCGGACCAGTTAAAGAATACCCAGGCGGGGATCATTGCGCCTGCGGTTGGTGCTGCCGAAGGTTCCCAGATCGGTAACGCGGCAAAGGAAACAATCGCCGTTCAATCTCATCCGGTGACAGAGAACTTGAATGGGAACGCCTGGCAAGGTCTCCGCTTCGCGACGCCACCCACCGGCGATCGGTGGGTCGCGGTCGTGTCGCAGGGCGGCCATCCGCTCGTTTCAATTCGCGAGCAGCCCGCCCGGCAGGTTTGGATCGGGATTGCATCGAGCGAGTTTGCGCGGTCGGGAGACTTCGTCATTCTCTGGACCAACGCGCTGGAATGGGTCAGCGGCGGCGGGAAGGGCGATTCCTTCGCAGCCGGGGAAGTGGGGACGCTTGGTGCAGAGTGGGAGCCCGAGGACGGGCGCCACCTCTGGCCGGGGTTCTATCGTCGCAGCGACGGGGCGGTCGTGGCTCTGAACGCCCCGACCATGCCGATTCCAGCAGCGGCGCCGACCCCAGACTGGCAGGCGAAGCTGGCTCGGTTAGCCGGCTCACGCGACAGCCGAACGGAGCTTGGATCGTATCTTGCCGGCCTGGCCATTGGTTGCGCGCTCCTTGCCGCCTGCATCTGGCCCGGCGGGCGATCGGCCGGGCGAGCTGGACGAATCTTGACAGCATTTTCAGCGGCCCGTACTGTCTCATAGGTCTCATTTTCCTCAGGAAATCGCCAATGGCCGACACCGTTCCCCCGCTCTCTGTCTCGGAAGAGAAGGGCATTCGCGTCATCGAGTTCACCAACAACAAGATCCTCGACGAGGGGAACATCGCCGCCATCCAGGAGACTCTTAACGCGATCATCGACGAGAACGAGAACCCCCGTTTGCTGCTCGATTTCGCGACGGTCGATCACCTCTCGTCAGCGGCGCTGGGGATGCTGATCAACGTCAACAACAGGGTGAAGCAAAAGAACGGACAGCTTCGCCTGGCGAACATCAAGCCGCAGATCCTCGAGGTGTTCGTCATCACCAAACTGAACAAGCTGTTCAAGATTCTGCCGACCAGGACCGAGGCGCTGGCCAATTTCACGGCACATTAGTCAGCAAGACACAATATCGATCAGACCACAAGTTTCAGGTGTTGGATGGGTGCAAAGCGAGGCAAGGGCGGCGGCGGACGTCCCCTCCAATTCACCATTCCGTCACTGCATGCCGCCGCGCGCGACGTTCAGAAGCAGATCCTGGATGAAGTTCAGCGGCACCATTATGGCGAGGGGTGCCTGCACGCGATCAAGCTTGGGCTGGAAGAGGGGCTGATCAACGCAATCAAGCACGGCAACAAGCACGACGCGGGCAAGATGGTCCACGTCGAAGCGAAGGTGACGAGCAGATCGACGGAAATCGTCATCGAAGACCAGGGTTCCGGCTTTGAACGCCGCCATGTACCCGATCCCTGCGCCAAGGAAAACCTGCTGAAGCCCAGCGGGCGGGGCATCCTGCTGATGGAAGCGTATATGGACAAAGTGGTCTACTCGCAGGGAGGGCGGCGGGTGCGGATGGTGAAGAAGAACGGGTCTTGATATTTCCGATTTGCGATTGCCGATTTGCGATTGAATTCAACTGCAAATCGGCAATTGGCAATCGGAAATTGGCAATCCCACGCTAGGTCATAAGGATGAAGGCGGAAGGATGAAGGATGAACAATGCCAATTCAATTCATCCGTCGTGCTCTGATCCTCATTCTCTGATTCTTCATCCTTCTGCCTTCATCCTTCATCCTTACGCATGATCCCCATCCGCACCGATAGTCGACTGCGCACGACGCCCTGGATGAACTGGGGGGTCATTGCGATCAACATCCTGGTCTTTCTGGTGCAGTCGCGCGTGCCGCGGATCACGACGGCGCTGGAACTGAACCCGCGGCATCCGACGCTGCTGACCTTCTTCACCTATTCGCTGCTGCACGCCAACGCGGCTCATATCGCGGGGAACCTGCTCTTCCTCTACATCTTCGGGAACAACGTCAACGACAAGATGGGGCACCTGGCGTATCTCGCGTTCTACCTGGCGGGCGGGATTTTCGCGGGCGTCGTCTATGTGTTGGGCGGAGATTCAGTCGCGGTCATCGGCGCCAGCGGGGCGGTGTCGGCTGTCACGGGCGCGTATCTCGTTCTCTTCCCGCGGGCCAACGTCACGATCGTCTACTTCTTCTTCTACATCGGGGTGTTCGAGCTGCCCAGCTTCTGGTTCATCGCCTTCTTCTTCGCCAAGGACCTGCTGATGAACTACTCCGGCGCGCCCGGCGGCGTCGCGCACATGGCGCACATCGGCGGGACGCTGTTCGGCTTTGCCATCTGCTACGCGCTGCTGATGGCCAATCTGCTGCCGCGCGATCACTTCGACGTGGTCGCGCTGGTGAAGCAATGGAACCGCCGCCGGCAATTCCGCGACCTCACATCCAAGGGGTATGACCCCTTCGCCGCCAAGCTCGCCCCCGAGCGCCGTCTGGCCGGGCCCACTACGGCAGCCCAGGAGAAGGTGCAGGACATCAAGGCCCAGATTACCGAGGCGATCGCCGCGCACAACCAATCGCAGGCTGCGGCCCTCTATCTGCAAATGAAGCAGATCGACGCCGAGCAGGTCCTGGCCCGCCAGGCCCAGCTCGACGTCGCCAACCAGCTCGCCAGCGAGCAACGCTATCCCGAGGCGGCTGAGGCGTATGAGATGTTCCTCCGGTTTTACAAATCGTTCGAGCAGGTGGAGCAGGTGGAGCTGATGCTCGGCATCATCTACGCGCGGTATTTGAATCGATATCCATCAGCCAAGGAGTACCTCCTCCGAGCGATGGCCCGGCTGCATGGTGAACGGGAACTGCAATTGGCGCGAAGCGAGCTTTCGCGGATCGAGCCTCTTTTGGGATGATTTCCCCCTCTCCCTTGCTTGCAGGGAGAGGGTTGGGGTGAGGGTAGAAGCGCTCCATGTCGAGTGGCGGTTCTTCGTCGAGCTCGCCTCATTTCGCCACAATTTCAACATGTGTGATTCGAGGAAAACATGAGGGGCGGCGCTGCGCTTTGCCCCTGCGTGGCGACGACTTTGTGTGCCATGATGACCGTCTGTAAAACGTTATGGCTGCGGAGCTTCGCGACGTTTTACCTCAAATCAACGCCAAACGATCACCCTAGCATCACCTTTCTGTACCATTTCCGTACCTGTTCAGCGCTCGGATTGTCGGCCAAAACGCGGTTCTGACGCCGCTGGCGGGGTTTTGAGCGCTCGGGCGACCAAAAGCGGCGGGATTTTTTTCCCTCCGCGTCGATCGAATCTATTCGGTTGTCAATGACAGTCAGCATCCGCTGACCGGGAGGAACGCCATCAGGTCAGTCTCAACTGCGGGTGCTCGTTGAGACGATTCGGCGAAAGTGTCCAATTCTGTCCAATTCTGTAAAGCAGCCTCAGCCTGCCGCAGCGACGGAAACAAATCCGCCGCTGCCGCTGGCGGCGAAGTCTGGAGCATCCGCGCTGGACGGTCATCCATTGTCCCTCCATATAGCGCGTCGCGCTGCGCTTTTGTGCGCACAGGAGCGCAGCGCGCCTCGTTTTGAAGCCGCTGAGGGGGAAAAATGGTCCAATTTTTCCGGAATTTGTGTTGCGCGCCCGTGCGCTGAGTGCGTAGCGCAAGACGGAGAAAGAGGAGCCCCGGATGAAATGATGCAGAGCTTCCCTCTTCTCCGCATCACAAAGGGTGTTACCGGGATTTGCCTTCCGCCTCTCCCTTGCAGGGAGAGGGCTGGGGTGAGGGTAGAAGCGTTCAACGACCGAGCGACTTGTCCTCACGACCGAACGTTCTACCCCCACCGTAACCCTTCCACCAACCGTTTCGCGGTTACCTCTGCAAGGGAGAGGCGACCCGGTTTGGGCATGTCGTCTCCATTAGCCGTATCGCCAAATGAACCGCATCGGCGGTCCATCTGCGAGGGAGCCCTGCGATGATCAGCCGTCTGCCCGACATCGGATGCTCCTCCCGCTATCGCTCGTCGGCACTACTGGTAGCGCCGTCCGGTAACCCTCAAACCCCCATTTCAATGCCGCTGGCGGGGGTCAGGCTTTTGACGTCCGATAATATCGCTTTGCACCGCATCTTTTTGGCAGCCTGCTGAAAGCTGCTTTGGCGCTCCCACGCGACGTTGATAGGCGGTTCATTCTTGGACGCCGCTGGCTCGACCGTCACTTCCACGAATTCCAATCTTTGACTCGATTTTTCTGCCGACACAACGAGGCCGCGGCGCAGGCTCTGAAATCGCGCCGGCTGTTTCTGTTGTCGAGGCGTCTTCACTGGCGCGTTTGGAGACTTCATATGAAGCCCGTGTTTGGCCCGAAGGAAAAATCGTCCAAGACCATCACGCACCGCAAGCCGCAGCGCCGCGGCGCTGCCAAACTCGCCAAGGCGATTCGGCCGGCGGTGGAAGAGCTCGAGCTGCGACAGATGCTCAGCGGCGGGCAGTCTCCGGTCGCCGTGCTGCACGGGCCTTACAATGTCAATGAAGGCGAGTCGATCATCATCGACGGTGCTGACTCGACCGACTCCGACGGCACGATCGTCTCCTATAAGTGGGACTTCAACTACAACCCGGCCAACGGGTTCCACACGCAGGGGACGGGCAATCCGGTCGCTTTCGAGGGCGATGACGGGCCCGCTTCGCAGACGATTGCACTGCGCGTCACCGACAACGACGGCAACGTCAACACGACGACAGCCACGATCAATACCGTCAATGTCGCGCCGGAGATCACGCTCACCGGCAATGATTCTGTCGCGGAAGCTGGAACCTACACGCTTGGCTGGTCCGCCACCGACGCCGCTGCCGACACGATCAGCGGGTGGGATATCAACTGGGGCGACGGCACCGCCCATACCACCGTCGCTGGCAACATCTCCTCTGCCAATCACGTCTTTAACGATCACGGCACACCGACGATCACCGTCACCGCGACTGACGAGGACGGCAGCTACCAGGCGACCAAGCAGATTACCGTCACGACGGTCGTCCCGATCGTCTCGCTGAGCGGGAATCCGACGGTCAACGAAGGAACCTCGTATCACATCAATTTCAGCTCAACTGACCCTGGTGGCGACACCCGCAGCGGCTGGGTCATCGACTGGGGCGACGGCACTGTCATCGCCACAGGTGCCTCCGCGACCACGCGCGTCCACACTTACACGAACAACGGTAGCTACACGATCAAAGTGACAGCGCTTGCGACCGACGGCGACGAGGGCTTCGCCACGCTGGGCGTTAGCGTGCTGAACGTCGCCCCGACGGCTGGCATCACCAGCGCCCCATCCGGTTCATCCCCCGAAGGGACAGCGATCACCGTCGGCAGCACCGCGACGGATCCCAGCGGCGATTCGCTCACGCGCACCTGGTCGGTCATCAAAGACGACGAGCCGTACGCGCTTCCCAACGGCACGAATACCAGCGGCAGCAGCTTCACGTTCACGCCGCGCGACAACGGGAGCTACGTCATCCGGCTCTCGGTTTTTGACGGAACGGACACGACGACCACGGATACCGAGGCGTTCGACGTTTTCAACGTCGATCCCACCGGTTCGATCGGCGGCGCACCGGTCGATCCGATCACTGAAGGCGATCAGGTCGATCTCTCGGTGACCCCTGCCGATGCTGGCACCGATGACAGCTTCAGCTATAGCTGGAGCGTGAGCAAGGGCGAAGAGGCCTTCGCGCTGCCCGAGGAAACTGACACCACCAGCGCCAATTTCAGCTTCGTCCCGACCGATAACGGCACGTATGTCGCCACTGTCGTCATTACCGACGATGACAACGGCGATGTCACCGTCTCCACCAGCGCCATCGTCGCCCTCAATGCCGATCCCACCGGCAACATCACCGGCGAGCCGGTCGATCCGATCGTTGAAGGGACCCCCGTCGAGTTGGGTGCGCATGCGCAAGATGCCGGCAGCGCTGACACGCTCACGTATTCGTGGACCGTCAAGCGCGGCGGTTCGGCCTATACCCTGCCAGAAGGGTTAGACACCACCAGTGCCGCGTTTACTTTCACGCCGCGCGACAATGGGACTTACGTCGCCTACTGCGCCATTACCGACGACGACGAGGCTGTGATCACCAAGCACAGCGCCGACATCGTCGTCGTGAACGCCGATCCCACCGGCACCATCTCCGGCCAGCCGGAAGGGCCGATCGAAGAAGGCGACCTGGTCAACCTCAGCGTCACTCCGCACGACGCTGGCGTGGACGACACCTTCACTTACAACTGGAGCGTCACGCGCAACGACGATCCGTTCCCGCTTAGTGACAATCCCGAAGAGGCCGAGGCGGCTGAGCACACCAGCGCCAATTTCAGCTTCCGCGTGCGCGATCAGGGGACTTACGTCGCCACCTGCACGATCACCGACAACAACGACGGCCATGTCGACGTCTCGACCACCGACATCACGGTGAACAACAAAGCGCCCGAGAGCGGCATCGACCAGCAGCCCGAGGGCGAGCTGGACGAAGGCGACACCGTCAACGTGGTCAGCTTCGCCTTCGATCCTGCTGGTGACGTCGATAACATCACCTTCGCCTGGTCGGTGACCAGGAATGACGAGCCGTACGCGCTCGGGCAGGGCGTGAACACGACAGGCCCGACCCTCAGTTTTGTCGCCCGCGACAACGGCGTCTATGTCGCAACCTGCGTTGTCACGGATAAGGATAACGCGACCTCCAGCGCTGCTACGACGCCGATCGTCGTGAACAACGTCGATCCAACCGGCGAAATCACCGGCGCGCCCGAGGCCCCGATCGATGAAGGCGACACCGTCAGCCTCTCGGTCGACCCCGCTGATAGTGGCGTGGAAGACACCTTCACCTATAGCTGGAGCGTGACCAAGGGCGAGGAGGAATTTGTCCTCCCCGAAGAGACCAACACCACCAGCAGCACGTTCAGCTTCGTTCCGACCGACAACGGTTCGTATGTCGCCACCGTGCGCATCACGGACAAGGACAGTGGATTTGTCGACGTGTCGACCGATCCGATTACCGTCCTGAACGTTGCGCCAGAGGCGACCATCAGCGGCGTTCCCGATGGCGGGACGAGCAATCTCGACGCCACGATCTCCGCTGAGGGCTTCAACACCGTCAGAAATAACAATACCTTCTTTAGCGACATCGTCATCGATGCGGGCGAGTTCCAGGGACGGCTCCTGGCCGGCATCATGAAGTGGCAACTGCCTGAAGGGTTGACCGTTAACGATGTAAATGACGCCACCTTCACCCTGCACACCGGCGGCGCTCCCGAACGCCAGGTCGATCTCTACACGTTCCTCGACACCGATAATTCCACCACGGTCGTTACCGGCGACTATGCAGACGCCGCCGCGGCCACCACTGTCGTGCAATCCGACGTCCTCGGCTCGTCATTTGCCACCGTCACGATTAGCGGCGCTGCGCTCACGAATGCCATCAAGGCTGCTCTCACCGCCGGGCGCGATCATGTCACGTTTGCGCTGCGCCTCACCGACAACACGGTTCAGGAACACAATGATACCGGCTTCATCTACCCGCCGACTTGGGACACGGAGAGCCTTCGCCCAGCGTTGACCATCGGCACCGCCGGTGCGCCCACGGTCGAGGAAGGGACGCTGACCACGCTCACCGCCAACCCAACCGACGCGGGCGCAGCGGACACGTTTACTTACCAGTGGAGCGTCAAGCGTAACGACGAGGATGTGCCGCTGCCCGTGAACACCAGCGGGACTTCGCAGCAGTTCGATTTCGTCCCGCTCGGCGCCGGCTCATATGTGGTTAGTTGCGTGATCACCGACGACGACGAGCAGAGCGTTACCGTCCATACGACCACCATCAACGTCTTGAATGCTCCGCCCGTGGGTTCGATCGACTTCGGCGAAATTCCCGAACTCACCTACGAAGGCGAGCCGCTGAGCTTCAGCGCCAATGTCTCCGATCCTGGCGAGGGCGAGCTCAGCTATGCCTGGAGCGTCAAAAAGAATGACCAGGATTACACGCTCCCCGAAGGTGTTTTCACCGATCAGCGGGATTTCACGTTTACTCCGGACAATGACGGCACTTACGTCGTGACCTGCGTCGTGACCGACGCCGACGACGCTGAATCGACATTCAATAGCGGTCCGATCAGCGTTCTCAACGCTGATCCGACCGGTTCGGTCAGCGGCGAGCCGGAAGGGGAGATCAGCGAAGGAACGCCGGTCGAATTGAGCGTCAGCGCGCACGACGCCGGCAATGATTCGATCGGCTACACGTGGTCCGTGACCAAGGATGACGAACCTTTCGTCTTGCCGGAAGAACTTGACGTGAACAGCAGCGAATTCACGTTCACGCCGACCGATGACGGCGTGTATGTCGCCACCGTGCGCATTCTCGACGCCGATGGCGGCCTCAGCGATGTGTCGACCGGCTCCATCACGGTCGTCAATGCCGATCCGACCGGCAGTATTAACGGCCAGCCCAGCGGCGCCGTCAACGAGGGCGCTACCGTCAGCCTGACCGCTGTCCCGCACGATGCGGGCGCTCTCGACACGTTCACCTATAGCTGGCAGGTCACCAAGGGTGAGTCGAACTACGTCCTCCCGGAAGAAACCGACACGTCGAGCAACGCCTTCAGCTTCGTCCCGCGCGACAACGGCACGTACGTCGCCACCGTCACCATCACCGACAAGGACAACGGCCACGTCGACGTGTCGACCGATCCGATCACGGTCAATAACGTCGCTCCGACGGTCAGCATCACCGGGCTGCCGGGCGAATCGACTGACGACATTGACGCTACGCTTCCGTCGAATACGGCAAACACGGTCGATTCCCTGGGCAACGTTTCGGAGCCCGATCTCCTGCAGATTGGTCAGAGGGGCGAGTCCAGCACCATGGTGCTCAGCGTCATCAAGTGGCGCTTGCCCGAAGGACTGGCTGCCGACGATGTGCAGGACGCAACCCTCGTTCTGCATTGGCTGGGCGGATGGTCCGGCCAGGTCGACCTGTATGCGTTCGACTCACAGTCCAACACCGTCTCGGCGGACGATTTTGCGCTCGCCACCGGCCAGAATGTGCAGCCGATCGCCAGCGCGATCACCGGCAACGGAAGTGAACAAGACGTTACGATCAGCAACGAGGCGCTCACCCAGGCGATCAAGGACGCGATCACTGCCGGCCGGGATCACCTGTCGCTGGCCATCATCCCGCTCGACTTCACGCCCCAGGAGATCGGCGAGGACATGCTCGGCAGCTTCGCCGGGCCGGATTATGAGGTCGAAGCGCAGCGCCCCGAACTGACCATCTCCACATCGACGCCCGCCAGCCTGGTGGAAGGTTCCACCACGACGCTCACGGCGGAGACGTCCGATCCAGGCGTCGACGACACGCTGACCTATAGCTGGACTGTCACCAAAGACGAAGACCCTTACAGCACCGGCGAAACGGCGACCGATCAGTCGACGTTCGATTTCAGCCCGCGCGACAATGGCGATTATGCGATCACCGTCAGCGTGTTCGACGGCACCGATACCCACGCCGACACCGTCAACATCACCGTCGCTAACGCCAACCCCACCGGCACGATTAGCGGCCAGCCGGAAGGCCCGATCAACGAAGGCGACACCGTCTCCCTCTCCGCTGAGGGGAGCGATGTCGGCCAGGCGGATGTCGTGGGGCTCCTCTATAGCTGGAGCGTCACTAAGGACGATCAGCCGTTCGATCTTCCGCAAGGGACAATCACCAACTTCCAGAATTTCAGCTTCACGGCCACCGACGACGGCACATATGTCGCGAAGGTGACCATTACCGACAAGGACAACGGCCACGTCGACGTGACGACCGCCCCGATCACGGTCAACAACGTCGCCCCAACGGTGACGATCTCCGGCGCAGGCGAAACCACGTCCGAAGGCTCAACCACCACGCTGACCGCCCACGGCAGCGATGCCGGCGTCGATGACGATCTCACCTATTCATGGTCCGTCACCAAGGATGAGGAGGCCTACGACACCGGCGAGGTTGCAACGGATCAGCCGACGTTTGATTTCATCCCGAGCGACGACGGCAACTACGTCGTGAGCGTCACCGTGACCGACAACGGCGACCTGACCGGATCCGACTCGGTCGCGATCGCGGTCGAAAACGCCAACCCGACCGGCACCATCAGCGGCGTTCCGCAGCAGGAGATGAACGAAGGCGACACCGCCACCCTTACCGCCCATCCCGCTGATGCCGGCTCCGACGATACGGTGTTCACCTACGCCTGGAGCGTCACGCGCAATGACGAGCCGCAGCTCAACTTGCAGGAGATCGACGGCGGTAGTCCGAATTACGATTTCCACCCGACCGACAATGGCGAATACGTCGTTACCGTCCGCATTACCGATGAGGACGGCGGATTTGTCGATGTCTCGACCGATCCGATCACCGTCAATAACGTCGATCCGGCCGTGACCATCACCGGCGCGCCCGTACCCGGCAACGACGTCGATTTGACGGTGCCGCAAGGCGGCGGCGATACGGTGCTCGATAACCATACCATATTCGACAATCCCTCCGCCTGGCTGATTGGCGAGTGGGCTGGCCAACGCTACACCGGCGTCCTGAAATGGTCGCTGCCTGAAGGCCTCACTGCTGACGAGGTCGGCGATGCGACGCTTGTGTTCCACAGTTACCGCGCAACGACGCGCCAAGTGAATCTCTATTCCTACGACAGCGCTTCCAGCACGGTCTCTGGAAATGATTACGACCCCGCCGAGGCCGCCACAAACCTGATCGCCAGCGACCTGTTCACCACCACGGATCCAACCACGATCAGCAACGAGGCCCTGACGCAAGCGATCAAGGATGCCATCACCGCTGGCCGCGATCATGTCACGTTTGCAATTCGACAGACGGACACGACTGTTCACGACGACGACGTACGGGCTCTGATCATGGGCCCGTCGTATGGAATCGAATCCGATCGCCCGACGCTCACGATCGGTGCCGGGGCTGGTTCGGTTCTGGAAGGCTCTACCACGACGCTCACCGCCAGCGTCACAGACCCCGGCGTGGACGACACGCAGTCCTACGCCTGGACCGTGACCCGCAACAATCAGCCCTACGACCTCGAGGGGCAAACCACCGACGCCATCACCTTTGACTTCACGCCCAACGACAATGGCGACTACGTCATTACCGTAACCGCCACCGATAAGGACGGCGGCCACGACACCAATTCGGTCAACATCACCGTCGCCAACGCCAACCCGACCGGCGAGGTCACCGGTGAGCCCGAAGGCAACGTGACGGAAGGCTCGCTGATCAATCTCAGCGTTGATGCGGATGATCCAGGCTCGGCAGACATCGCCGGCCTGACCTATAGCTGGAGCGTCAGCAACGGCGAGTCCGTCTTCAACCTCCCGCAAGGCGCCAACACCACCAGCAGGGATTTCAGCTTCACCCCCGTCGGGGCGGGATCTTACGTCGCCACCGTCACCATCACCGACAAGGACAGCGGACACGTCTCGGTCTCCAGCAGCGCCATCACGGTCATCAATGCGCCGCCCACCGGCACGATCTCCGGCCAGCCGGAATCGGCGGTTGAAGGAACCGCGATCAATCTCGCTGTCGACGCGCACGATGTCGGCAACGGCGAGTTGACCTACAGTTGGAGCGTCACCAGGGGCGAAGAGGCGTTCGCCCTCCCCGAAGGAACGAACACCACCAGCTCCGAATTCAGCTTCACCCCGACCGACAACGGCGATTACCTGGTCACCTGCGCCATCACCGACATCGACGACGCGACCGTCAACGTCGATAGCGGCGTCATCCACGTCGCCAATGCCGATCCGAGCGGAACGGTCACCAGCGATGTGGAGGGTGAAGGCAGCGAAGGCACCGCGATCACGTTCACCGCTCATCCGACCGACGCTGGCGCGGAGGATACCACCTTCACGTATAGCTGGACGGTCCACAGAGGCGAAGACGTCTTCGCCCTCCCCGAAGGCACGAACACGAGCTCCGCACAGCTCACCTTCACGCCAACCGACGATGGCATCTATACCGCTAGCGTCGTCGTCACCGACAAGGACGACGCAGACTCGACGCTGACCAGTGACCCGATCACCGTCAACAATGTCAACCCCGGCGGCACGGTCACCTACAACGGCGACAGCGAAGTCCCGGTCTACGAAGGCCAGGAGCTCGGCTTCACCGTCAATCCGACCGATGCCGGCAGCGAAGATACCTTTAACTACAGCTGGAGCGTCAGCCAGTTCGTCTCCGACGGCGAAGGCGGCTTCATTGAGCATCAGATTGTTGAACCGGAGGCCGGCGATACGACTTTCACCTTCACGCCGCCGGATCAGGGCGACTACATCGTCCGCTGCACCGTCACCGACGACAACGAAGGCCAGACCACGCTCAGCAGCGATCAACTTCGCGTCAACAACGCCAGCCCGCTCGGCGAGATCACCGGCATGCCCGAAGGCACCCCCGTTGAGGGAACGACGCTGAATCTCACCATGGAAGCGCACGATCCAGGCGTCAACGACACGTTGACCTATTCATGGAGCGTCACCAAGGATGAGGAAGAGTTGGTCCTCCCCGAAGAGACCGACACAACCCACGCCAACTTCACGTTCACCGTCCCCGACGACGGCGAATACATGTTCACCTGCACCGTCACGGACAAGGACGAAGCGCCGGCCGACTTCCACAGCAGCGTTACCGTGGTCAATGCCGATCCGACCGGCACCATTACCGGTGAACCGGAAGGCGAATCTGTTGAGGGTTCGTCCATCACGCTGACCGCCCACGGCAGCGACGCCGGCGCCAACGAATCGCTCACTTATTCATGGGCCGTCACCAAGGACGAGCAGGAATACCCGCTTGGCGAAGAGGCTAACAACACCAGCGCCGAGTTCACCTTTACACCAAACGATGACGGCGATTACGTCGCTACCGTCACGATCACGGACAAGGACGACGCCAGCACGCCGGTCTCCAGCCAGGTCATGACAGTCAGCAACGCCAACCCCGGCGGCACCATCACCGGCGCCCCCGAGGGCGCGATCGACGAAGGCGACACCGTTTCCCTTACCGCGCATCCCACCGATGCCGGCCCTGCGGATGTGACCTTCAGCTACGTCTGGAGCGTCACCCGAAACGATGAGCCGATGCTTCAGCCATCGAGCCCTGCCCCCAGCAACCAGAACTTCAGTTTCACGCCGAGCGACGAGGGCGGATACGTCGTCACCGTCCGCATCACCGACAAGGACGGCGGGTTCTCCGATATTTCCACCGATCCCATCACCGTCAATAACGTCGCTCCGACGCCGTCCATCGGCGGCCTGCCCAGTTCGGGCGGCGATGAGCTGACCGCGACGTTGCCGCAGAATACCGTGGACACGATCGACGCCAACCAGAACATCTTCCACAACAGCGGCGTCTTGCAAGTCGGCGAAGCCGGCCCCGGGATCATGTGGGCCAGCGTGATGAAGTGGCAGCTGCCGGAAGGCCTCACCATCGATCAAGTGGATGATGCGGTGCTTACGCTTCATATCGGCGCCGCCACCCAGCGTACCGTCGATCTCTATACGTTTGACAGCGCTTCTCCGACGATCACCAGCACCGATTACGCCGACCTCGACGCTGCTACCACGGTGATTGCTTCCGATATCTTCAATGGCTCATCCCAGACAGTCGAAATTCAGAATCGAGCACTGGTGAATGCGATCACCGACGCCATTACCAATGATCGTGACTACGTCTCCTTCGGAATTCGCGTCGCCACCAACATTCCCCAGCAGGTCATCGACGTCGGCTGGTTCTATGGCCCGACATCGGAGTCGACCGAGCTGCAGCCGACCCTCACCATTCAAACGCCGGGTGCGGCCACCGCGGTCGAGGGCTCGACCATCACGTTGAACGCCAGCTCGACCGATCCGGGCGCCGATGACACCGCCACCTACGCGTGGAGCGTGACCAAGGGCAGTCAGCCATACGAGTTGCCCGAAGGGACCGAGACGGATGGCGAGACGTTTAGCTTCGTCCCCGATGACAACGGTTCCTACACGGTGACGCTCACCGCCACCGACAATGACGGCGACCACAATAGCACCACTGCCGATATCACCGTCAGCAACGCCAACCCCACCGGCACCGTCATCACCCCCGAAAGCGGCAGCGAAGGGTCGCCTTTGACCTTCAGCGTCGACGCCAGCGATCCGGGCGCCGCTGACCGCGAAGGACTCACCTACAGCTGGAGCGTCACGCGCAACACCGTTGCGTACGAGCTCGGCGAGGAGGTCGACACCACCGGCTCCAGCCTCACCTTCACGCCCAACGACGACGGCGACTACGTCGCGACCGTCACCATCACCGACAAGGATGATGGTTCGGTCGAACTCACAAGCGAAAACGTCAGCGTGATCGACGTGACCCCCACAGCCACCTTCACCGGCGTCCCGGAAGAGCCGGTCGTCGAGGGAACGCAGCTCACCGTCACCGCCCACGTCACCGACCCGGGCGTCAATGACACCTTTACCTTCGAGTGGCATTACTACAAGAATGACGGCGAGAACATGGTCGAAACCGACATGCCGCCCGATGCGGTCGTCGATGGCGACACCGTCACCTTCACCGCAACCGATAACGGCCTCTACGGCTGGTACGTTTACGTCACCGACAACGCCACCGCGACCTCGCTCAACCAATCGCCGTTCTTCACCGTCACCAACGCCAATCCGACCGGTGAAATCTCCGGCCAGCCCGAAGGCGACGTCAATGAAGGGTCGACCGTGGAGCTCTCGGTCACCCCGGCTGATGCCGGCGCGGAGGACACCACCTTCCTCTATAGCTGGTTCGTCACCAAGGGCGAGGAAGAATTCGTCCTGCCGGAGGAGACCGACACCTCCAGCGCCGATTTCAGCTTCATCCCGACCGACGACGGCACCTACGTCGCCACGGTGAAGATCACCGACAAGGACGGCGGCCACTCCGAGGTCTCCACCGACCCGATCACCGTCGTCAACGTCGATCCGACCGCGACGCTGTCACGTGATGATGAAGAAGCCAACGTCGAAGGCACGCCCATCACCTTCACCGCCAATCCATCCGATGCGGGCGCTCTCGATACGTTCACCTACACCTGGAGCGTCACCAAGGACGACGCAGAGCTCGATCTCGGCGAAGAGCCGAACAACACCAGCCAGCAGTTCAGCTTCACGCCGCCGGATGACGGCGAGTACGTCGTCACTTGCGTGATTCACGACAACAACGAGGGCAGCGTCAGCGTGTCGTCCGATCCGATCACCGTGGACAACGCCGATCCGGTCGCGTCCATCACCGGGACTCCGGAAGAATCCGTTGCTGAGGGGACCGAAGTGACCCTCACGGCGGGCCAGACCGACCCAGGGTCCGCGGATACCTTCAGCTACCTGTGGAGTGTCACCAAGGACGAAAATGGCTACACGCTGCCGCACACCGTCGCCACCGACGGGCAGACCTTCACCTTCGCGCCGGATGATCAAGGCGAGTACGTCGTCACGCTGCTCGTCACGGACAACAACGGCGGCGAAAACTCAACCACGGCGACCTTCACCGTCACCAACGCCGATCCAACCGGCACGATCGACGGCGAGCCCGAAGGCAGCATTGTCGAGGGGACGCCGGTCAGCCTGACCGTCACCGCTGCTGATCCGGGCGCTCGGGATACCTTCACTTATAGCTGGAGCCTCACCAAGGATGATGCGCCCTTCACGCTCCCGGAAGAAGCCATTACTTCAAATGCGACCTTTAACTTTACCCCAGCCGACAACGGGAGTTACGTCGCGACCGTGACGATCACCGATAAGGATGACGCGCACACGGATGTCTCGACGGGTGCGATCACCGTCACCAATGCCAACCCGACCGGCACCATCTCCGGCGAACCCCAAAGCAGCATCGCAGAAGGCACAGCGGTCACCCTAACGGCTCATCCGTCCGATGTCGGTGTGCTCGACACCTTCACTTACGCCTGGTCCGTGAAGAATGGCGAGGTTGCCTACACGCTGCCCAACAACACGGTCACCAATGCGGCCGGCTTTACCTTCACCCCGCGCGATAACGGCAGCTACGTCGCCACCGTGACCATCACCGATAAGGATTCAGGTCACGTCGATGTCTCCAGCCACACCATCACCGTCACCAACGTCGATCCGACGGCCACCCTCACCGGTCCGTCGAGCTTGTCGGTGACCGAAGGCACGCAGGTCGAGCTCGGCGTCACTGCCAGCGACGCCGGCGCCGACGACACGCTCACATACGCCTGGTCGGTCACAAAAGGCGAGGCCGCGTACATCCTGCCCAATGGTGTCGTCACCAACAACAGCGCGTTCGCTTTCACGCCCTCCGATCAGGGCAGCTACGTCGTCACCTGCATCATCAGCGACGATGACAGCGGCAGCGTCACCAAGCACAGCTCCACCATCACCGTCACCAACGTCGCCCCGACCGCCATCGTCTCCACCAATGCCATCACCGTCCGCGGCAGAACGATGACCGTCAACGCCACGATCAGCGACCACGGCTCGGGCGACACCTCATCGATCTCGTGGGATTGGGGCGATGGATCGCCGGTTGATACGCTGACCGCCGGCTCGGCGACCGTGCTCCATCGCGAGCATATTTATGCGACTGCCGGCAACTACACCGTCACCATCACCGGCCAGGACAACAACGGCGGCGTGATGACCCCCGCGACCACGCTGGTCACCAGCAAGATCGCCGCCATCCTGCCCGACCCGATGGATCCGGATAAGACGGCCCTGGTCGTCGGTGGTTCGCCGCAGGACGACGTCGAGAAGTTCACCCTGACCGAAAACGGCAGCATCAAGCTTTCCAGCACATTGGGATCCTAAGCTTAGAATTCCACGTGGACAAGTTGTCGC